>JADMIO011678467.1_pt1 | contig 64634 bp, 52 predicted proteins | sample 8958161 | NCBI WGS metagenome assembly JADMIO01 (sample SAMN16585339, study PRJNA669376) | soil metagenome | isolation source: Crop rotation soil | place: USA: Cullars Rotation, Alabama | collected 2011 | reverse complement strand
CACCCGAAGGTGAGCCAGTGTGATTACATTTGCGGCCTAACTGTGGCCAGTCCAGTTACGCTGGAGTCACTAGTATTTAGGTGACACTATAGAAGCGGCCGCGACAACTTGTCCACGTGGAATTCTAAGCTTAGGATCCCAATGTGCTGGAAAGTTGATGCAAAAAGTATATAATAAAGTAATAGTTATGATACTGCCGGCTACAGCTAATCGTTTTTTAAAAGGAGTAGGGCAATTAAATGTGTAGTAAAAGAATTTATATTTTACAAATATCCCTACTATAATGAGCATTAATAGGAGCATTCCTCCAATTAATAATGGCAAAGGATAAGATTCATTTATGTTTTGAATTACCTCATACGTATAAACCAAATAATCAACAGCAATGAAATTAAATCTACTTTCAAATTCTTTCCAAAAAGTAAACTCTGCAAAGAAAGAAAACATGATTATTAAAACCGCAATGGAGAATAAGAGATGCGTGATAATTTTATTTGCTAAGGATTTGCTCCAATTTTGCGGCAGGATAAGCAAGTAAATAGCATAAGGCATAGTAAAGAAACAGGCAACTCCTATATCATATATTAGCCCCATTCCAAAAATATGCAGAAGGGCAATAGGTGTTAGGATTGTTTTGCTAACAGACATTCCTAAAAAAATACATCGCAACAAAAAAGAAGTGGAAAGAAATAAAATAATAAAGCGGAACAAAACACTATAAGTGTTATTGATTCGAGTCAGGGGCATAGTATGCTATTAAGCAGGTAAAGGTGCTATTTTTTATTTTAAATGGCAACTTGCTGAAGCAATTTCTTTAGAAAGGCCAATATGCTTGACTCTAAAGTGGTGTAATAAGGGCGCTTGGCAGATTGGGCAAAAGTTGCAAAAGACGGCTATGGTTCTGGGCGTAGAATTTAATCTACGTCCTTTTTCATTTGCGCCTTAAATAAGCCGGGCATATCATTTGTTCTCTTCTATTATAATATTATTTGCCATCATTAAAATACTATTTTATGAGACCATTATGGACAGGTTCTATAGGATTTGGGCTGGTAAATATTCCTGTACGACTTTTTAGTGCCACCCAGCGGAGTGAGATAGATTTAGATATGCTCGATAAAAAAGATTATTCTAATATTAAATACATGCGGGTTAGTGAAAAAACCGGGCGCGAAGTAAACTGGGATAATATTGTTAAAGGTTACTCTCTTAACAAAAAGTATGTTATCCTTACCGATAAGGACTTTGAAAGTGCCAGTGCAGAAAAAACAAAGACAATCACTATTTCTGATTTTGTAAAGGAAGAAGAAATAGACAGTATATATTATGAAACACCTTATTATTTGGAGCCACAGAAATCAGGCGTTAGAGCTTATGCATTATTAAGAGAAGCATTAAAGCAAACAAAAAAGGTAGGTATAGCTACTTTTGTGATGCGAAATAAGGAAGCTTTAGCAATATTAAGAGCAGATGAAAAAGCGATCATTTTAAATCGTATTCGTTTTCAGGAAGAGATTCGCTCTGTAGATGAACTTACATTACCTCCCAAAAGTTCCATTAAGCCCGCTGAGTTAAAGATGGCTGTCTCTCTTATTGATCAATTAACGGGTAAGTTTGATATTTCACAATATAAAGATACGTACACGGCTCAGCTGATGAAGCTTATAAAAGCAAAAGCTAAAGGAGCTAAAATTAAAGAGCCACATATGAAGATTGTTCATAGTAGGACTACTGATTTAATGTCGCAGTTAAAACAAAGCTTAGGTGTAAGTACTAAGTCTAAACGAAAAAAAGCATCATGAGTTTAATAAAATATAAAGCAAAGCGCCGTTTTAATGAAACGCCGGAGCCTAAAGGAAAAACAACCAAATCCACCACTAAGTTGATCTTTACGATACAAAGGCATCACGCCTCTCATTTGCATTATGATTTTCGGTTGGAATTGGAAGGGGTGTTAAAAAGCTGGGCAGTGCCTAAAGGCCCTTCGTTAAATCCAACGGACAGGCGTTTAGCTATGATGGTGGAAGACCACCCTAAGGATTATGCAGACTTTGAGGGGGATATACCAGAAGGTAATTATGGGGCGGGACATGTAGATGTTTGGGATTATGGCACTTACGAACCCGTGGATAAAAGGGGAGAAGTGATTAGTGCTGCTCAATTCTTAAAGGATTTAAAAGCAGGATCTATTAAGTTCCGGTTAAAAGGGAAAAAATTAAAGGGAGAGTTTGCCTTAGTTCATATGAATAAAGGGGAGAAAACATGGTTGCTTATAAAGCATAGGGATGAATATGCTACAGACAAGCCGTACAACAGTGAAGATTATGCAAAGAAAAGTTCCCTTGCTTATACGGCTAAACGGGTTGCTAACAGTAAATCAGGAAAGAAAAGCCCGGCTGAAACTAAGACGTCTATTAAAAAGTCGGCACCCATCCAAAAGTTGTTAGCAACTAAAAAAGTAAGTAAAGAGAAGAAATCGCTCAACAAAAAAATAAACGATAAAAAATTACTGGAAAACGGTGAGCTTAGATTTGGAAAAGTGAAAGTTAAGGTCACTAATCCTAATAAAGTTTATTGGCCAAGAGAAAAATATACAAAAGGTGATGTGATAAACTATTATCAACAAGTAGCTGATTTCATTCTGCCTTATTTAAAAGATCGGCCACAATCCTTGCTCCGCAATCCAAATGGTATAAAGGACAAAGGATTTTTTCATAAAGATGCCGGAGGTGATGAAGCACCTTCCTGGATAAAAAGTATTTCTATTCATTCCGAATCTAATAATAAGGATATAGATTATATTATTTGTAATGATAAAGCTACGCTGGCTTATCTCAATAACTTAGGATGTATAGAGTTGAATCCCTGGAATTCAACCACTAAAGCATTGGACAAGCCTGATTATATGATTATTGATATTGATCCTTCTGAAAAAAACACATTTGACCAGGTAATAGAAGTGGCTTTATTAATTAAAGAAATATTAGATAAAGCAGATGCTGAAAGTTATTGTAAAACATCCGGCGCTTCAGGATTGCATGTCTTTGTCCCTATGGGTAAAAAGTATTCTTATGAGCAAGTGAAAGGTTTCTGCCAAATAATATGTGTAATGGCACAGGAGCAACTGGCTGATTTTACCACCCTGGAACGTAATCTAAAGAAAAGGGGTAATAAGCATATATATATGGATTATCTCCAAAATAGAAGAGGGCAAACTATTTCGTCCGTATATAGTGTTAGACCTAAGCCTGGGGCTACTGTCTCGACACCTCTATTGTGGAAAGAATTGAAAAAAGGGTTGCATCCTTTGAAATTTACTATAAATACAATTTACAAGCGACTGGAGAAATATGGGGATCTATTTGAAGGTGTTTTAGGGAAAGGAGTAGATATTAATAAATGCCTAAAGAATTTGGATGCAGGCTAATTTTGTTTATGCTTTATGGAAAAGTATATTATCAGGCAATCAATAATTAGTGAAAATCCATTAGTTATTATAATAGGATAATCCTCTCTTAAAATTCCATACCACACCCAGGTGGATACACCTGCCAACAAAATGAAAAGCATAAAAAGAGAAATATTTTTAGCCTTCTTTTCTTTAATAACCTTTATAAGTTGTGGTACTAATGAAATAGAGGTGCATGTCCCTGCTGCAATTCCTACATAAATACTGTAATCTGCCATAAGGTTATATTTCATTTCCTCCTATTTCTTTAGTTAGGAGTCCTTTAATTAAGGAAGACCAATGAAGTTCTGACAAGCCAGCCATAGCTCCCATAGCCATTAAAGTATTTCGTATGTTATCTGTTGTTTTACTGGTATTAGTGTTAGGAAGTTCGTTCCTTCCGTAATAATAAGCAGTAACCGTATTGCCTATACGTTGCACAATAAAAGTGGAAGTAGCTTCGTCCTGAAAAAAATGAGCTACATCATTCTCTGGAGTAGTTGGATTTTTGCAAGCACGAACTCTTATAGTAATGCTTTCTTCTTCAGCATCAGCATTCGTTTTGTCTTCCATTGCCTCTACTTTTACCCAGTCATACCCTTCACCCAAAGTACTACCAGGGCCAGGTATATTAATCCTTAAATAATCACCTGGTTGTATTAATCGATCAAGCTGTTCACCTTTATGATTAACCAGTAAGAATTCTGCACCTAGCGCCCCAGTAAGCTGATGCCATACCGGGGGATTAAGTAATCGCTTATAAGCTCTTTTAAAACAATCTAACGCTTCCTCACGTGTAGATAAACTGGCAGATTTGCTTAGGTCAACAGGTTTGCCTTTTATATTTTCAGGAACTAATGTATTCATACCAGGAATATATTTATAAAATCATGCCATCAATAAGTAAAAGTTATGGCACATTTTTTTATTAATCTATGGATATGAAAATATACCCCGGAAGTCCTTTTCCTTTAGGTGCTACATGGGATGGTGAAGGTGTAAACTTTGCTTTATATGCTGATTGTGCAGATGGAGTGGAGTTGTGCCTTTTTAATGACACCAATGAAAATAAGTCTCAATCAGTAAATATCCGCTTTCAAGAACGTTCTTTCCAGGTATGGCATGCATATATTCCAGGCCTTATGCCAGGGCAACTTTATGGTTATCGGGTATATGGTCCTTATGATCCTGCTAATGGCTATCGCTTCAATCCTAATAAATTACTTATAGATCCTTATGCAAGGGCTATAGCGGGTACTTTAAACTGGCATGACTCCTTATTTGGATATGTAGTAGGGAATCCTGAGGAAGATCTTAGTTTTAGCGAAACGGATAGTGCACCGTTTGTCCCTAAGTCAGTGGTTATAGATAACAATTTTGATTGGCAGGGCGACAAGCCTCCTAAAATACCCTACCATCTTTCCATTATTTACGAAACTCATGTAAAAGGGTTTACGCAATTGCATCCTGAAATACCTGAAAATATTCGGGGAACTTATGCCGCAATATCCCATCCCGTCACGATTAATTATTTAAAAAGCTTGGGTATTACGGCTGTTGAACTTATGCCGGTACATCAATTTATTACCGATCGTTACCTGGAAGATAAGGGCCTAACGAATTATTGGGGCTATAATACTATCGGCTTTTTTGCTCCGGATATAAGGTATAGTAGTACGAATGGAAGGGGAGATCAGGTTAATGAGTTTAAAAATATGGTTAAAGAACTGCATAAGGCAGGTATTGAAGTGATCTTAGATGTAGTGTACAATCATACAGCTGAAGGAAATCATCTGGGACCTACCTTTTCTTTTCGTGGTATTGATAATACATCTTATTATCGTCTTACCGAAAACAAGCGCTATTATATGGATTACACAGGTACGGGCAATACTTTAAATGCAAGATTGCCAAGTGTACTACGATTGATCATGGATAGTTTGCGCTATTGGATTGTTGAAATGCATGTAGATGGTTTCCGGTTTGATCTCGCTTCTACACTTGCAAGGGAATTACATGATGTAAATCAGTTGAGTGCTTTTTTTGATATTATTTACCAGGATCCCATTATTAGCCAGGTAAAATTAATCGCTGAACCATGGGATGTTGGTGAAGGTGGTTACCAGGTAGGTAAGTTTCCTTCTGGTTGGGCAGAATGGAATGGTATGTATAGAGATAGCATACGCGATTACTGGCGGGGGGCAGATAGTAAATTGGCAGAGTTTGCCGAACGTTTTACCGGCAGTTCTGATCTATATAAAAATGATTATCGTACGCCAACAGCCAGCATCAATTTTGTAACAGCGCATGATGGATTTACATTGCATGATCTTGTTTCGTACAATGAAAAGCATAATGAAGCTAACCAGGATAATAATAATGATGGAGAAGATAATAATCGCTCCTGGAATTGCGAGATAGAAGGGCCAACGGATAATGAAAGTGTTGTTGCATTAAGAAATAGGCAAAAGCGAAATTTTCTTGCTACATTGTTTTTGTCGCAAGGCGTACCTATGTTAATAGCTGGCGATGAGCTGGGTCGGACACAACAAGGTAATAACAATGCTTATTGCCAGGACAATGAAATATCATGGATTAACTGGGATACAGCGGATAATGAATTAATAGAATTTGTAAAAAAAATAATTCAGCTGCGTAAATCACACCCTGCGTTTTGCCGGCAACGATGGTTTCAGGGGCAGCCCATAAAGGGCTCTGGTGTAGAAGATATAGCTTGGTTTTTACCAGAAGGCACAGAAATGACAGAAGATCATTGGCGAACGGATTTCGCCAAATCAATGGCTATTTACTTAAATGGAAAGGGGCTGCATACAATTGGCACTAAGGGAGAGGTGATTAAAGATGATAACTTTTATATCATGTTTAATGCACATTATGAATCATTGGATTACCTGCTTCCGGAAGAAAAATATGGAAAGCGTTGGTGTAAGCTATTGGATACAGGAAGGAATTACCTGGAAGAAAGTGGCGAGCAGTTTGAGCCTAAGCAAAATATTAATATTGAAGGAAGATCAATCGTATTATTAAAAGAATGCTAAACGAATTTACAAATATCAGGCAACGTTCTTTAGGTGTTAATTTCAATAGTAATGGACAAACGGAAGTTTTGGTATGGGCACCTTTTGCAGAAAAAGTAGCTATATCAGTAAATGGTGGTGATAATATTGCCCCACTTCAAAAAACTGCCTATGGTTATTGGCAATTGACAACTAATAAGATAAAAAAGGATGATCTTTATAAAATTATTTTGAACGATGAAGAAGCTTTTCCTGATCCCGCCTCTCTCCTGCAGCCCCAGGGAGTTCACGGGCCTTCGCAAGCTATTGATATAATTAACTTTAATTGGACAGACAAAAGTTGGAATAACATTGCGTTGGAAGATTATATTATATATGAATTGCATTGCGGTGCATTTACTCCTGCGGGTACATTAAAAGCAATAGAAGAAAAGCTCGATTATCTGATTGAACTGGGCGTTACTGCTATAGAAATTATGCCTGTTGCCCAATTTCCAGGTGAGCGTAATTGGGGATATGATGGTGTGTACCCTTTTGCAGTTCAGCATTCTTATGGAGGTGCAAAAGCATTACAACAGCTTGTTGATGCCTGTCACAGTAAAGGATTAGCTGTGATATTAGATGTAGTGTATAATCATTTAGGCCCTGAAGGTAATTATCTGGAAGCTTTCGGACCTTACTTCACCGATAAATATAAAACACCCTGGGGTAGGGCAATTAATTTAGACGATGCCTGGTGTGATGGAGTACGACATTTTATTATAGAAAATGTACTGATGTGGTTCCGCGATTTTCATATAGATGCTTTACGTTTAGATGCTGTACATGCGCTAAAGGATTTTGGCGCTAAGCATATCTTACATGAAATAAAAGAGCACGTCGATCAATTTATGCAAGCAAGTGGTGGTACGCATTATTTGATAGTAGAAAGTGATTTAAATGATAGTCGCTTTATTGACAATATAGATGATCGTGGTCACGGCATGGATGCACAATGGATCGACGAATTTCATCATGCATTAAGAGTAAGTGCAGGCGGTGAGCGTAATGGCTATTATGCAGATTTTAATGGCATCCCGCATCTGGCAAAAGCATATATGGATGCTTACGTATATGATGGTATTTATTCAGACCATCGAAAGAGAATATTTGGTAATAGGGTTACCAACAACCCCGGGCATCAATTTGTTGTATTCTCGCAGAACCATGACCAGATAGGCAATCGTATGTTAGGTGAACGTACGAGTAAATTAGTGAGTTTTGAGATGCAAAAATTACTAGCTGCGGCTGTTTTAATAAGTCCTTATTTGCCTTTATTATTCATGGGAGAGGAGTATAGTGAAATAAACCCTTTTCAATATTTTGTAAGTCATACGGACCCTTCCATTGCACACATGGTCCGTAGAGGAAGAAAGGAAGAGTTTGCAGCCTTTCATAGTGGTGAAGCTCCTGATCCCATGAGTGAAGAAGTCTTTAACCAATCGAAGCTGCAGTGGCATTTAATTGGAAGTGATGATCATAGATCAATGCTTCATTATTATAAGATGCTTATTTCATTACGAAAAGACATTCCAGCTATTAAACATCTCAATAGAAGGCAGTTAGAGGTAAGTTATAATGAAGAGGCCCAAACATTGATATTGCATCGCTGGCATCAGGATCAGCATGTAATTTGTTTAATGAATTTTTCGGATCAGCCCCGGGAGATTACGATCCCGTCTTACACTCAAACATGGCAAAAAGCGTTAGATTCTGCTGATAACAGATGGAGAGGTCCTGCTACTTCACCTGATATTGTTTTGCCAGGAACAGTCATTACACAACAACCGGAATCCTTTTTATTATATGTTTAACCCCATCTCCACTTACCGCGTTCAGTTACACAAAGGGTTCACTTTTAAAGACCTTAAGCAACTTATTCCTTATTTATATCAATTGGGTGTAAAAACAATTTACGCTTCGCCTATTATGCAAGCTACTCCTGGTAGTACCCATGGCTATGATGGAGTAAATACTTCATTTATCAATCCGGAAATAGGAACAGAGTTAGAATTGAAAGAAATAATTACTGTTTTAAAGCAAAACCGAATAGGTTGGTTGCAGGATATAGTGCCTAATCATATGGCAGTTCATGAACAGAATGCATGGTTACAGGATGTTTTGCAAAGAGGAAAGGAGTCTGAGTATGCCGACTTTTTTGACATCAAATGGGAAGATCCTTCTTTTGAGGGCAAGTTGATTGCGGTAGATGATAAAATTAATTATCGAAGATTCTTCACCGTCAACGAGCTTATCTGCTTAAATATGCAGAATGAAAAAGTATTTAATGTATATCATCATTATTTGCAAAAGCTTATAGCAGAAGAAATGCTGCAAGGGTTACGGGTAGATCATATTGACGGTCTAAGTGATCCTACCGATTATCTTAAAAGACTACGTAAGCTTGCAGGGGATGAAAGTTATATAGTAGTAGAAAAGATAGTACAACAAAAGGAAGAGATGCCTGATTATTGGCCGGTGCAAGGTAATACGGGGTACGACTTTCTTTCTATGGTGAACAATCTTTTTACTGATGCTTTCAGTAAGAATAGATTGACATCATTTTATGAAGCGCTTATTGGCAATAATAGAAAAGCGGACGAGCAAATAATTGATAAAAAAGCTTTTATTCTTTATCATCATATGCCAGGCGAACTGAATAATCTTACTCAATTGTATTTTTCACTTGGTTTGGGAAAAAAGGATGAAGAAAGGGAAATAGTAAAAAAGGATATAGCTGATTATTTAATCAGTTGTCCTGTGTATCGCTATTATGATGAAAATATCCCTCTTATGAAAAGGGATGAAGGAAAAGAGGGGAGTGAAGTAAAAACTTTCTATACTCGTTGTATGCAATTTACCGGCCCTTTGATGGCCAAAGGGGTAGAAGACACCTTAATGTACACCTATAATCGTTTTATAGGGCATAACGAAGTAGGCGATTCACCGGAGAATTTCGGATTGAGCTGTGAGGATTTTCATTATGCTATGCAGGAACGGCAACGGCACTGGTCTCTATCGCTAAATGCTAGTTCTACTCATGATACTAAAAGAGGAGAGGATGCAAGAGCCAGATTGAATGTTTTAACAAATATGCCGGATGAATGGATAGCAATCTGCAAAGAGTGGTTTATTATAAATGAGGACATAAAGACGCAGGGCTGGCCAGACGTGAACGATGAATATTTTATTTATCAATCACTTATAGGAAATTATCCTATGCCAGACGAAGAGGATGCTGATTTTAAGGATCGATTCCTGGCCTATCTTATAAAAGCATTCCGCGAAGCAAAACGTATAACTAATTGGATATCTCCCAATGAAGATTATGAAAAAGCTGTTGGATATTTTATATCAGATTTACTGAATAAAGAAAGGCCTTTTTGGAATGATTTTATTTTATTTCATAAGAGGGTGGTTGATTTAGGATTGGTTAATTCACTATCTCAAGTAGCTTTAAAGTTAACTTGTCCCGGTGTGCCTGATACTTACCAGGGCTGTGAGTTGTGGGATTTTAGTTTTGTAGATCCTGATAACCGCCGGCCGGTAGATTATTCCATAAGGCATCAATGGTTGAAAGAGATACAGCAAATTAATATTCAACAATTATGGAACGATCGCTATTCCGGTAAAATAAAATTGTGGCTTACTTCTAAGTTATTACAAGAGCGTGCTGATCATGATGAATTATTTAATAAGGGAGAATATATTCCTTTGAAAGTTACCGGTAAATATTCCAAATATATAATTGCTTACGCAAGGCATTATTTGAAGAATTGGTATGTTGTGGTTGTTCCTTTGCAGCTTACCAATCTTCCCAAAAAGGGGAATGGACAAATAGATTGGGAGGATACGTGCATATTATTACCGGGAGATGCCCTTCGTCAATGGTATTCTGTACTAGATGATCGGACAATTCAACAAAAAGATTGCTTGTTACTTAGTGAAATAACTGATATTTTACCAATAGTGCTACTTCGATCGTATGCTTGGAATAGTATTTGATTTTATTAATAACGAGGAGGTAATTTATGTGGACTTTTGTTCGAAATAACAGCCTTTCTATTGTATTCCTTTTTCTTTTTATTATAACATGGGGTGGTCAAATTGCCACAGGCTTTAAGGAGTATAATAAAGAAAGAGAGGAAAACGGAAATTTAACAGTGAATTTGACAGCTTATCTGCACTCTGGTCATTTTATTGAATCAACATTTGAAAATTGGGAAAGCGAATTTTTACAAATGGCCCTTTTTGTAGTACTCACTATTTTTTTATACCAAAAAGGATCATCAGAATCTAAAAAATGTGACGGGCCTGAAGAAGTAGATAGAGAACCTTCTGCTAAACGAAAAGGGGCTCCATGGCCTGTAAGGAAAGGAGGTTGGATATTAGCTATTTACAAACATTCGCTTACTATATCTTTACTATTATTATTCATCCTTTCCTTCATACTTCATTTTTATGGAAGCTTAAAAGATGAAAATGAACAATTGTTTTTTAAAGGCTTACCTAAAGAATCTGCGGGGCAGTATATAACTGATAGCAGATTTTGGTTTGAATCTTTTCAGAACTGGCAAAGTGAATTTTTGTCTGTATTTGCGATAGTTGTATTATCCATTTTTCTGCGGCAAAAAGGTTCTCCTCAGTCGAAGCCGGTGGATGCACCTCATAGTGAGACGGGTGAGTGATACGCATATTATTTTTTAGAAATGGTTTCTGCTACCACAGATTTTGCTGGTTTGTCTGTACGCATTCCTTCAAAGCTTGGATGTCGCATTACCTTATCCTCTGTCATTTCTGTATAACTTACCTCGCATACTAACTTAGGTTGAAGCCAGGTTACCGTAGCATGTGGAGGATTATGTCGAAAGCGGGAAGGTTTATTTACGTCAGGGGTTTCTGTAAAAGGACATTTTTTTATTACTAGTGATTGGAACTGCACCATCATGGCTCTTTGCGTTTTGTCATTAAAACCGGTTCCTATTTTACCTGTATATAATAATTTTCCTTTTTCATATAGACCAACCAACAATGCGCTAAATTGCTTGGGCGAACCTTCATTATTGGTATAACCGCCAATCACTACTTCATGACGTTTATTGGCTTTTATTTTTAACCAGCTCTTTGTTCTGTCACCTGGAATATAAGTACTATCCGCCTTCTTAGCCATAATGCCTTCCATCCCTAGTTCCTTCGCTGTTTCTAAAAAGGCTTTACCTGTGCTTTCAAATGTTTCACTATAACGAATGATGTCATTTTTAGGAGTAGCAGATTTGAGAATATTTCTCCTTTCTGACAAAGGCAATCCCATTAGATTATAGCCATTAAGATATAGTATATCAAAAACATAGTACACTAAATTGCCGTCAGCTTCGCTTCTCCAGTTTTGCAGGGATCCAAAATGAGATAAGCCTTTGTCGTTTAATACACAAATCTCTCCATCTATAACAGCATTAATATTCCATTTTTTTACTGCTTCATAAACCGGGTAGTATTTTTCATTGAAAGATTTATTATTGCGGGAAATTAATTCCACTTTCCCTTTATTACTTAGGGCAACTGCCCGGTATCCGTCCCATTTAACCTCATAAAGCCAGCCCTTTTCCTCTATAGGTTGATCGGTTGAGGTAGCTAGCATGGGACTAACCGTTTTGGGGAAGGGGGCTTTGACTCCTCCTGTAATTTTGGGCTTTCTCATACTGTAAGAAGATAAAATCTATGCCAGATAAGGCCGAAATAGCTTATATTAGCATTCGGAACTACCTAATATTAACCTTTAATCCCTTTATATGACCCGGTTCCTTATTGCAGACGATCACGCTATTTTAAGAGCAGGAATCAAGCAAATACTCCAAACAGAATTTCCTTCAGCTATTATTGAAGAAGCAGGTGATGTAGATGAATTAATTGGCAAAATAAGGAAAGAGAAATGGAGCATGATAATATCTGACCTGGCTATGCCGGGAGGTAGTGGATTGGATGTTTTACAGCAAGTGCATATCGAATTTCCCTCGTTACCTGTGCTCATACTAAGCATGTATCCCGAAGAGCAGTTTGCCCCCAGGCTGTTAAAAGCTGGTGCTTTTGGCTATCTTAATAAGGAAGCCGTTCCTACAGAGCTAACCAAGGCAGTGAGGCATATATTGCAAGGCCGGAAATATATAACAGCTATAGTGGCAGAAAAGCTGGCAGATGATCTGCAGCATGATCGGGATCGGGAAAAGCCACTTCATGAAATATTGTCCAACCGCGAATTTGATATCTTTCAACTGCTGGCGAGTGGTAAGACAGTAGGCGAAATCGCAGAAATCCTTTCTTTGGGGGTCACTACGGTAAGTACACATAGATCGCGTATATTAGGGAAGATGAACCTGAAAAATAACGCGGAACTTATCATGTATGCTGTTAGAAATAGCCTTGTTTAATCCCTTATAGTACAAACCACTATCTATCTTCAACACTTCCTTCTATTGTAGGAACTTCTTACTTGTGCTTTCTTTGTTATAGAAACAAATGAGAAAGTATATGAAGTTGCTTATAGTAGAAGACTCGCTGGTGATCGTTGCAAGCTTATTTAATCTGTTGTCAAATAAGGAAAATATAGAAAGTATTTATTATGCAACTACCTATAATGAGGCTGTTTCTTTCTTTTCGCTGGTAATACCAGATATAATATTATTGGATATTAATTTGAGGATCGGCCAGGAGGAGAAAAATGGGATTGACCTGCTACGCTATGTAAAACAGCATAATTATCCCTCTAAAGTGATGATCGTTACTAATGAAGTTAATAGTTGCTATAGAGAATTATGTAAAGAATTAGGAGCCGATTATTTTATAGATAAATCAATGGAATTTGAACATATACCCGAGATCATTGCCCGCCTGTGAAGAACCCTAATACCCCAACCCAGATCCATACCTATGAAAAATAAGTTGTTCGTACCGATGGTGTGATATTATTCCGAATTACAAACTTCACCCGCATTTTTGGAACAACAAATAATAATGGCTGCCCCTTCAAGGCAGTCATTATTATTTTTGCTTTACTCTAACTATGGTGGAAGTTCCATTACCTGGTTTACTATTAATTTCGTAAGTTCCTCCAATCATTGCAACCCGTTCTTTCATGCCTAATATACCGAACGTTTCTTTAGCCGCCACTTCCTGCACAATAAAACCAACGCCATTGTCATCTATAGTCAACATTATTTCATCGTCTGTTTCACATAAGCCTACATTAACATTTTTGGCCGATGAGTATCTGCTTATGTTAGTAAGCGATTCTTGTACTACCCTAAATAGACTTATCTTCACTTTATCTGCCAGGAGCTTTCCCTTTATTTTACTTACAAACGCGGTAGAAATGCCCGATCTTTTTTCAAATTCTTTAAGATGCCATTCTATTGCCGGGGCTAGTCCCATATGATCTAATAAGGTTGGCCTCAACTCAGAAGCGATTTTACGGATCATAATTATAGTTTCATCCACTACATATCCCAAATTCTTTAATCGTTGTTCTATTTCCTGCTCTCTCCCGGCTAATTTTTTATTTAACTCTGTTATATCAATTTTCATAATGGTTAGCTGCTGCCCCAATTGATCATGTATATCACGTGAAATCTGTTTTCTTTCTTCTTCCCGCACGGTTTGAAGGTGGTTCGATAATTCCCTGAGTTTTATATTCATTTGCATCAATTTCTCCCATGCTTCTTTCTTTTCTTTTTCAGCTTGCCGTTGCTTTAATGCGTGAGAAATAGCAGCAGGGAGTCGAGTTAGTCTGTCCTTTAGTATATAGTCCGAAGCGCCTTGTTTAATAATAGCCACAGCAAATTCATCGGAAACAGTCCCTGTAACTAAGATAAAAGGGATGTCAATATGTTTATTATTAACTATTTCCAGCGCTTCCGTAGCATTAAATTCCGGTAAAGAGTTATCAGCCAATATTACATCCGGTTGAAATTCTTCTAATGCGTGTAAGTATGCCGGTTCGTCTATTACAACGCAGAAGCTAATGTTAGGGTTTTCTTTTTTTAGCAGATGCTGAATAATATCAATATCCGATTCGCTGTCTTCTAACATTAATATTTTTAATCTTCCTTTCATGGGGGGGGTATATCAATGACGTAATTGATTAAGCAATAGCCAGTAAAATCCAAGATTTCTTATGGCATCGGCGAACCTTTCAAAGTTGACCGGCTTTACGATATAGCTATTTACGCCCAGATCATAACACTTGGCAATGTCGGGATCTTCTTTAGAAGAAGTAAGCATTACAACCGGAGTTAATTTTGTTCGGGGATCTGTTTTAATTATTTCTAATACCTCTATTCCATTTAATTTAGGCATTTGTATGTCGAGTAATATCAGTTTTGGGGAATAGGCAACATCTCTTTTGCCGGCATAACTACCAGTCCCAAAAATAAAATCCAACGCCTCTTCGCCGTCTTTAACATGAAAAAGGCTGTTGGCCATATTGTTTTTCTTTAGTTCCCGGATCGTAAATTCAGCATCGCTGATATTATCTTCTACTAGTAGTACTTCAACAGAATTCATGGTATAATGATTATAGATTAATTATTGCATTGGTAGGGAGAAGTAAAAGCAGGCGCCCTTGCCTTTTTCGCCTTCCGCCCATACTTTTCCTCCATGTTTATAAATAATTTTTTCAACGATGGCCAATCCAACCCCCGTACCTTCAAATTCATACATACTATGGAGGCGTTGAAAAACTTTAAACAACTTGTTCTTGTATTTTTCATTAAAGCCATCTCCATTATCTTTCACAAAAAAAGCGACTTGTTCCTCTTCCACAAAAGAGCCTATTTCAATATGGGGTATTTCTTTTTTTGCAGAATATTTAATAGCGTTAGAGATCAAATTAATCCATACTTGTCGAATCGTATTGTAATCCCCGGGTGAAGAAGGTAGTTCATGAATATCCCATTTTATATTAGTGCTTTCGCCTGGTTTTAATTCTTTTATAACTTCCTGCACTAATACTTCAAAGTCAATGGTTGTTTTAACTAATTCCTTTTGACCAATTCTCGAAAAAGCCAGTAGGTCATCTATCAGGCGGCCCATTTTTAACGTGTTTTCCTTTATGGCAGTTATAATTCTTTTGCCTTCTTCATCCAATTCCTTTGTATAATCTTCTTCTAATATACCCGCATAGCCAACTACTGCACGTAAAGGGGTTCGAAGATCATGGGAAACAGAGTAAGAGAATGATTCCAGTTCTTCATTCGTCTTTTTTAATTGCTCCGTACGCCGCGTGATCCTGTCTTCCAGGTCCCGGTTAAGTTCAATAACATTTCGCTGCGCATTTTTTAGTTCTGTCACATCAATAGCCGCCGCCATAATAGCATACACGTCATTACTTTCATCTTTTAGAGGAACCAGTTTTGAAATAACATCATATTTTGCCCTGTTCGATTCACGGATAATGGTGTTTCCATTTAATACCTTCTTAAAATCATTTTCTACCGTTTCGAATAGTTCGGCAGGCAACACATCTTTAGCTTTATTACCTAATAGTTGCTTTTTCGAATAACCCAACTTTTCTAACATATCACCTTCAATAAGAAGGTATCTGTAGTCTTTATCAAGAATACAAATCACTAAGCCGGGAATGCTGGAAGCAATTGTTTTATATATTTTCTCGCTTTTAACCAGTTGATCTTCTGCTTGTTTTCGTTCGGTTATATCTGCCCGGATGGCTACATATTGGTAAGGCCTTCCTTTTTCATTGAGAAATGGCACTATGGTAGTATCCACCCAATAAATGGCGCCATCCTTTGCTTTATTCTTTAATTCACCTTTCCAAATTTGTCCATTAGCGATCGTAACCCATAAGTCACGTATAAAATCTTTTGAGTGGTGGCCGGAATTGATAATGCGGTGATCTTTTCCTATTAATTCTGCTCTATCGTATTTTGAGATCTTGCAGAAATTATCATTTACATATTTAATAATTCCTTTTTGATCAGTGATAGCTACAATGGCTGATTCATCAAGGGCATATCTATACTCCTCCACCTCTTTCTCTTTTGTTTTTGTCTTATACTTTTGGCTTAGTAAGTTTTGAGTAGTATAAATAATTAAAATACCTGAAAGTAGAATAAACGGGATCATCCATGTTCTGAGTTGGCCAATCGTTTCATTCAACCTGGCCATATTGTTCAAATGGGCATATTCAAACAATTCTTTAGATAGTTTGTTAAAATAAAGGAAAACTAATACAAGCAGTGTAAAAGATATTATATAGAAAAGAACATTTTTACGCATAGGTTAATGGTTGAGATAAATGTAAGCAATATTCTAGAGGAAAGTGATAGGAATATAGGGAAAAAATACAGAAGAACAGCAATTTAAAGGATTTTCAACCGGAAAGTAGGTGGTTTTACTTACTGTCTTTACTAAAAACATAAATGGAACTATTTACAAATTCACTTTAACTCCCCTTCAAAATTATTACTTTTGCCACTGTTTAAAATGAAACAGCTATATGGAAAAGGGCGCTCACTTACAAGGAGTTTTGGACGGACTTATGAGCCGTTACCAGCAAAGGGTAAAAGATGTGGAGGCTATAATTGCTATCATGCAGTCCGAAGGACTCATTAAAGAAGCGTCAGATATTGAAAATGATCATATAGCTTTTCGCACATTAGGTGTTCCAAACTTAGGTATTCAATCACTAGAGAAAATATTTATCGGATACGGATATACTAAAATGGAAGCTTATTACTTTCAGCATAAAAAACTGGATGCCTGGTGGTATGCCCCGCCGGTGGTGGGACTACCCCGGATTTTCATTTCAGAATTACGGGTAAAGGAGTTAAGCAAGCAGGCACAGGATATTATTCATTCTTACACCGATGTAGTAAAAGCTGACCCGGTAGATAAGCTTGATTTAAATGATACCGCCGCTGTAGATCATTATTTGCATTCTTCTTCCTGGGATATTCCGAGCCTGGCAGATTACGAAAAGCTGGCGGCAGAAAGTGAATACGCCGCCTGGGCCATTTATAACCGCTATTATCTTAATCACTATACATTATCGGTACATCATCTGCCGGAAGGGTATAACACCCTTGAGCAGTTTAATGCTTTTTTAATACGTCATGGTATTGTACTCAATGATTCCGGCGGATTAATTAAGAAAAGCGCTGATGGCCTCTTACTGCAAAGCAGCACCGTGGCGGAATTGGTGGAAGGTGTATTCAAAGGAGGAGAAAAGAAGATGATTCCAGGTTCTTACGTTGAATTTGCAGAAAGAAAGAAAATCCCCGGTTCGGAGCTTCACCGGGAAGGTTTTGAAGCAGGTAATGCCGATAAGATCTTCGAAAGCACCTTTATGGAGCAGGTGAGTAAACGATAGAAGGATGAACTGTTTAATTTTATGCAACAAGTGAAGAATATACTCTTTCTGTCTATCAGTATTATTATTTCTACTGGTACTTATTGTCAGCAAAAGCAAAAAGATACTACGAATCACTTCAGCTCTATCTTAGGTGAGGTAACTATTACCGGTGTTACAGCTACCACGCGATTAAAACAATTATCACAGCCGGTAGCTATAATGAAAAGGACTGCGCTGATAAATATTAGTGCTACTAATATTATTAATAGCCTGACCAATATACCGGGAGTAAGTACACTAACAACCGGCCCCGCTATTTCTAAACCATTCATTCGCGGATTAGGCTACAACCGGGTGGTGACGGTTAATGATGGTGTTCGTCAGGAAGGGCAACAATGGGGCGATGAACATGGAATTGAAATTGATGATTATAGCGCACAGCGCATCGAAGTATTAAAGGGCCCTGCTTCTATAATGTATGGGTCAGATGCCATGGCCGGTGTAATTAATATTTTGTCGCAGGTGCCGGTGGCAGAAGGAAATATTAAAGGGGATATCTTAAGTGAATATCAAACCAATTCGCGGTTAAGAGGGTTTTATGGTAATGTGGCAGGCACAAAAAACGGGTTTAGTTTTAATGCTTATGGTTCTTATAAAGGAGCGGCTGATTATAAGAATAAATATGATGGCTATGTATTTAATTCCAAGTTTTACAATCAAAACATAGGCGCTATGGTAGGTTATGCCCGCAGGTGGGGACATAGCTATTTTTCAGCGAGTAATTTTAACCAGCGAACAGGGATGATTGAAGGAGATAGGGATGAAATGACGGGAGGATTCTTTAAAGCGGTGCCCGGCGATGTAGAAGAGTTAGCTACAAAAGACGACTTTAAAAGAATAACACCTTTCGTTCCTTTTCAGCATATTCGTCACTTAAAATTGACAAGTGATAATAGTTTTAATATCAATAGGAATAAGTTGGACCTCCTCGTTTCTTTTCAGCGTAATCAACGGCTGGAGTATGGTAATGTAGATAATCCGGCTTTAGCAAATGCTTATTTTGATTTGAAGACAATAGATTATGCTGCCCGGTTTCATGTAAACGATAAAGGTGATTGGAAAATAAGCACCGGGGTGACGGGTATGTTTCAAACTAATGAGAACAAAGGAGAGGAAGCACTTATTCCTGATTACGATCTGCTAGATGGAGGGTTGTTTGTTTTTTCCCAGTATCATAAAGATAAATTGTCGGTAAGCGGCGGAGTGCGGTTTGATAATAGACATATAGAAGCAAAACAAATGATGGATGGTGATGACATTAAGTTTGCTTCTTTAATGAAAAACTTTTCCAACATATCCGGAAGCGCAGGATTAACCTATGATGCCACTAAAAAATTAATACTAAAGTTTAATGTTGCCAGGGGCTTCCGTGCACCTTCCCTCGCCGAATTAGCCAGTAATGGGGCACATGAGGGCACCAATCGTTACGAGGTTGGTAACAATAACCTGCACTCAGAAATTAGTCTTCAGACAGATGGCGGGGTAGAGTTAAATGCCGGACATATTACCTTGGGAGCGAGCGTTTTTTATAATAATATACATGATTTCATTTTTTACAACAAAGTATTAAGCAGCCTGGGTGGAGATTCGGTTCTTATTGATGAAGAAAGTGGAAAAGAGCTAAATGTATTTCAGTTTACCCAGCAAAATGCGCATTTATATGGATTGGAGTTTAATATAGATATTCATCCGCATCCGCTGGATTGGTTGCACTTTGAAAATACTTTCTCTTTTACCCGTGCAGAATTTTCTACTGCTATAGATGGATCTAAAAATGTTCCTCTTATACCAGCGGCTCGTTACTTTTCTCAGTTAAGAGGAAATTTTTTGCCGGAAGGAAAACGGTTCCGTAATTTATATGTGAGCATAGAAAATGATTATACATTTAAACAAGAGCATCCTTTTATAGGGTTTAATACGGAAACAGCCACTGCTAGCTATTGGTTAGTAAATGCCTTCCTTGGGGCAGATATTCTAAGTAAAAAGGGGAAACAGATTTTTAGCATTCATTTTAACGGGACTAATTTAAGTGATGTAGCCTATCAAAATCATTTAAGCCGCTTAAAATATACAGATGTTAATGTAGTAACGGGTCGGCTGGGCGTATTTAATATGGGAAGGAACATAGGAATTAAAGTAGATGTTCCATTGGATTTTAAATGGTGATTCGTTTTCTTAAATGTTAAGGAAGTCTTAACAAAACGGGCTTTGATTATGCCAGTTGTTAAAATCTCCTTAACATTCCCTGTTGAGTTGCACGTTTTGTCCTCTAAATGCGTCTAATTGTAGTATCTAGCAATACTTACTTAAAACAACGTTTAAATAATGAGATCCAAACATTTTTATAAGCTCGTAGTTGTGGCCATAATAGGCATCATTGGATTTACTCTTATCTATGATAAATCATTTGCTAAAAAGTCTGTTAAAAAAAGCCCGACTGTTATAATTGATAATAGCGGTATGCAAAAAATCTACCATTTGTATGATAGTTTACGGCTTGATTCACTTGAGCTATCCAAAGATGCTTTTGTAGAAGCAATGGAAGGGCTTGATAGTCTGCAAACTATCGGAGTTATAAAAAGGGATAGTATTATTTCTATTGTAGACTTTAGCCTTCCTTCCTACAAAAAAAGATTATTTGTAATTGACCTTGCATTGCGCAAAGTTTTATTTAATACACTGGTATCTCATGGCAGGAATTCAGGAAAGGAAATAGCTACCAACTTTTCTAATGAGCTAAATAGTTTCGCGAGTAGCTTAGGCTTTTATATTACCGGCGATACCTATAAAGGCGAACATGGGTATTCATTACGTCTTCAGGGTTTGGAGCAGGGGATTAACGACAATGCTTTTAATAGAGGTATTGTAATGCATAGCGCTCCTTATGTAAATGAGAAATTAATACAGTCTCAAGGTTATATAGGTCGTAGTCTCGGTTGCCCCGCAGTGCCGATAGCTGTTCATAAAGCAATAATACGTACAATAAAGGACGGTAGCTGCCTATTCTTGTACAGTCCTGATAAAGACTATCTTACTCACACACGATTTTCTAAATCTTCGGGTGTTTAATATATAGGCTTACAACCTGGAATCAGTAAACAGTTTGGAAGCGATTTTTTTGTCATGGTTGTAGATATCTTCTGCAGTTACAATTGCTCCATTACCATCTACCCATGTTGTGTAATAACTGATAAGCACCGGTACTGGATCTTTAATTTTCACATACTTTTCTTTTTCGCTATTCATTGCGCTATCAATCTTTCCCGGTGTCCATTCTTTCTGGTCCTGTAAAAGATATTGAGCCATTTTTACCGGGTCGCTAAGGCGTATGCAACCGTGACTATACGCTCTTTTATCTTTCTTAAATAATTCTTTGTAAGGTGTGTCGTGAAAATAAATGTTGAAGCTATTAGGGAAAAGAAATTTTACCCTTCCTAAATCATTTTTCGCTCCGGGCAACTGACGTACTACTGGTAAGCCATTTTCTTCACCGGTTATTTCCATGTTCTTTTCTGCCAGGTAGTTTTTATTTTTCTCTATAGCTGGTAATATTTCCTTACGCACAATACTGGGAGGCACATTCCAATAGGGACTGAAAACAATTTGATTTAATTCCCCGGAAAAGATAACCGTATTATGCCCTTCTTTACCTACTACTACATCCATATTAAAATCTTCTGCACTTCCATTCCGGACATGCAGCTTAAATTCGGGGATATTCACTACAATCAACTTGCCTTCCGGTTTTTCAGGCATCCACTTCATTCGTTCCATATTTACCAATAGTTGCTGAACTTTAATGGTTAAGGAATCCTTTAAGGATTTTCCTGCCCCGGTATCCGGTTTATTGCGAAGGGTGTCTAAAAGGGATTTCAACTGATTGTTCAAAGCAATATAAGAGGGATTTGCAATTTGATTCGCCTTCTCGTTTTCAATAATTTCTTCTGCCAGTTTAAGCGAGGATTTTTTCTGTGATGGAATATAGTTTTCCAATACAGCCATACGCTTTTCTGTATCAGGATATTTGCCCCATATATAGTTAATAAAACGCCAGGAAAGAGAAAGTTCCGTTTTTATGATGTTTTTATCAGATGCCGAAGGCGTCAGGCTATCATCTGCCATCATCTCATCCAGCTTGCGGTCAAGTGCCTTGCGGGCACTGTCTTCTGTATAGCCATATAAGCTGTTAAAGGCAAGCGCCTGTTCGGTAAACCCTTCACTATTAAACCAGGCAAATTGGAGGTTTCTGGCATTGTAAAAGCTACGAAGATCATTGGCGACGCTATCGCTCATTTTTTGTTGTGCAATAAATTGCTCAATTTTCGCACTATCTAAAAATAGGTCGCTATACGCGTTTTCTTTGGTGATAGTCAAATTCCTTTTAGTGAGCTGCTTCGCAGAACCGGCGTAGGTATTGGTGTTATTATTATTACAAGCTGCCAGCAAGAACAGCGAACTAACAAAAGCTATATGGAGATTTTTCATACAGTACCTTATTTCAAAAGGCGTGCCTTAACCGTGGGCCAATGGATAGAAAGCAGGGCCGGAAATAAAGAAAGTAGTATATTTGAAATACTTAACTTTTAAAACTCCTAAGACATGAAAACAGGTACAAAACTAAGTATGTTGGTGCTCGGTCTCGTATTATCGTACGGTACAATATTGGCACAAAAGAACAAAGGTAATGATGCTCCGCCACCGGACGCGAGCAGGTTTAATTGGGATAAGTCCAAATTGGTTCCCAAGCTAAAAAAGCTAGCCATCACAGAACTTACGGTGAACTACAAGCTCACTACCACAGCAAAAACCATTGCCCAGGAAAAAGATACGCGTAAAATAGCGGGTGCGCGCGTAACGGCTTATCTTGAAACGACGGATGGTGATCTTACCTCGGAAGATTTCCAGGGAATCACCGACCATTTTTACCGCTATTTTCAGAGAAAGTTGAAAGAGAATGGCATTGATACCGTTGGCTGGAAAGATGTAACAGCGTCTGAATTCTACCAAAAAAGCGGGGGAGATGATGGTGATGATAAAGATGATGCTAAAAAATCGGGCGGTGGCAACGAATGGGTTACCTGCACGGCTAATAAAGGCAAGATCATTCACTCCGGTATGGCTGGTTTTGCCGGTGGAAAAGGAAAGCGCTCGGTAGAATTTGTAGATGAATTGGATGCTACGGCTGCTTCCTTTAAAGTGAATGTTGATTTTGCGGATGTAGCCGTTAACCTCGAAATTAAAACAACCGCGAGAAAGGATCTGTTTGACGGATGGTATTATCCGGAGGTGACTAAACAAAAATACACCTGGGGAGTACATGCCTTAATGCAAGTAGGGGACCAGGATAATAATAATCAGCGAACATTGATCTGGGCTAAAAAGGGCTGGCCGGAATATTTATTCCAATGGAATGATATTCCCGTTGAAGGCAACTATGCAGATGTTATAACGGAAGATAATTCTAAAGCAAGAAGCGGTCTTGCTAAGCAGTTTGCCTTTAGAAAGGAAATGACACCGGTATTGATCCAGACAACAAAGGAGAAATATAAAGCAGCAGCTACACATGCAGTGGAAAAATGGGTAGATGCTTTTGTAGCAAGGTGCGTGCAAGAGAGAAAAGGGTAGTTCAAAATAGAATACATAATCGCAAATCCCGGTTCATTGAACCGGGATTTGTAGTTTATAGGGACTACACGGCGACAATAGCCAACTGACACGGTAAAGACAGGGAGAAAACTTAAGGCAAAGCATATAAAAACCTTGTCCGAAAAAGCATTAGGGCAAATTGGGCACTAAAAAGCCAGTGTTATATGGATAAAAATTTGGTTCCTATTATTTAATCCCTATTTTTGCACACCAATTCAAAAAAGGGATGAATTCGTAGCTCAGTTGGTAGAGCAATACACTTTTAATGTATGGGTCCTGGGTTCGAGTCCCAGCGAGTTCACTTGATGGGGCAAGTCTTTGGAAATAAGATTTGTCCCATTTTTTATTGCCGGCAATCCTCGTCCACGCCGTGACAGGTAGAAAACTAAATTTGAATTACATTTGGTAAATAAATTTAGAAATATGGTACAAATAAATCCCTACATTCATTTCAACGGAAATGCAGAAGAAGCATTTACATTTTACAAATCAGTATTTGGTGGCGATTTTGCAATGATAAATCGCTTTAAAGACATGTCAATTCCCGGAAGTTCTGTTTCTGAGAAGGAAGCTAATAAAATTATGCATATTGCTTTGCCAATAGGCAAGAGCAGTATATTAATGGGAAGTGATACTCCTGAATTCATGGGTAGGCACAATGAAAATGAAAACAGAAGCAAAATCTCCATAAACACTGAAAGTAAGGAAGAAGCAGATGACATATTCAATGGTCTTTCAGCAGGTGGAAAGGTGGAAATGCCTATTGGCGACAGTCCCTGGGGATCCTATTTCGGTATGTTTAGAGATAAATACGGAATTGAATGGATGGTTAACTTTGACCCACGAGATAAAGGATAGTTGTAGTTCGGGAATTATTCCTTATTCCACTACAGTGAGGGTCTTACGACTTACTTCCGTTTCGGTGTTGATGAAAAGGCGTTTTGTTAGCTTCTCTTTACCATAATTAATAGTGAGCACATACTCTCCATCTTCAGCTTCTGTAAAATTAAACCGGTTGCGGTACAACGAATCGGAGAGCTCTTTTCTGTACACTTCACCCTGGTTGGCGTTTTGGAGCGACAATCTCAACTTGTTTCTTTCGGGATTGTTGATCGTCAGGGAGAAACAGTTTTCTTTACTGCGGTCAGCTACTAAATCCACCCAAACAGCCGGGTTCTTTTCCTCTTTTGCAGGACTCGTGCTAAGAGGAAGGACATACTTTTCTGTTTTTACAGATGATTGCGCGGAAGACAAGGTTACTGAGAACATACTGCATGTTATTAATAAGAAACATGCTTTCATAATCGTTTGCATAGAATTAATTTTTACAATGCAAAGATCAGGGGCTAATGTAACCTGTATGTTAAGTTGAAATTAACCTTAAATGAAGTTCCGCTTATAATCGCTCGTAAAGCTTCCGTAACCGCTCTTTTGTCATAATTGTTTTCCACTCCTTTCCGAGCGCGTTTTCCCAAAGCGGTGCCATATTAAGTGATACGTTGATCATTGTATCAAATTGTTCTTCAGTAAGGCCTTTGGTAATGTTTTGAGGAATATCAATATTTGCCTGCTTCACCATTTGATGAAACTCTTTTACGCCTTCGGGATAAAATTCTTCTAAATGATTAAATACAATACAATTGCCGATACCATGTTTTACACCCAATACATGCGCCAACCCATAACTAACAGCATGTGCTACGCCTACTTGAGAGTAAGCAATACTCATTCCTCCTGCGTAAGAAGCCATCATTAGATCTTCATCACTTTCATCATCCCATTCTTTTTTCTCTAAGAAGACTTTGCGGCACAATTCAAGTGCTTTATCGCCATACGATTTGCTGAAGGCATTGAGATAAGTCCCTTCTAATGATTCAATACAATGGATATAGCAATCCATCCCCGTATAAAAACGCTGATTGGTAGGAACGCCTTTAATTAATTCGGGATCAAGAATGATTTGATCAAAAGGAGTGAAGTCGGAGTTCATGCCCAACTTTCTTTCAGGGCCTGAGAGCACACAGGTGCGTGAAACCTCCGCTCCCGTACCGGAGATAGTTGGTACACCTACTTTATATACACCCGGAACTTTCACCAGGTCCCACCCCTGGTAGTCCTGCGCCTTGCCCGGGTTCGTCATCATCAATGCTACAGCAGCAGCCAGGTCCATTACAGATCCTCCACCAATGCCAATAATACCGGAGACTGTCCCAAATTCTTTTTTAAGTGAGTCAGCAATCTGATCTACTTGTGACGTTTTAGGCTCATAAGTAACATCAGCTATCAACAGCTTATCATTTCCTTTTAAAGGAAGGCGGGCTTTGAACGTTTCGTTGTTTTCAAAAAAATGATCTATTATAAAGATCATGGGTGCGCCCTCTTTACGTTTGGGGGCAATTATTTCATCTAACTGATTAAAACAACCACGTCCATACACCACATAATCAACCATTTTAAAATTGCGAAACTTCATCATAAGTTTTTAATATAGTTTTCTGCTTTTATTAGATCTTCCGGTGTATCTATTTCTACCCCCATGTATTCTGTCACCACCATTTTTAAGGGAATACCATTTTCCAGGTAACGCAAGCATTCGATCTTCTCGGCTTCTTCTAATGGAGTAGGAGGCATCTTAGTAAAATTGATCAACGCTTCTTTTCTAAAGGCGTAAATACCAATATGCTCATAATAGACAGTTTTAATATCCTTATTACGAGGATAAGGTATAACAGAACGCGAAAAGAACAGCGAATTAAAGTTCTTATCCACCGCTACTTTTACGTAGTTGGGATCTTGAATGTATTTATCTTCTTTTAATACCTGCATTAAAGAAGCCACTTGTACTTTTTTACCTTCTTCTCCTTCAAATACGTTTAATAATTTTTCTAATGGCTCTTTTTTTGCAAAAGGTTCATCGCCTTGTACATTTACGATGATGTCTGCCTCCATATCTTCCGCTGCTTCAGCTATCCGATCGGAGCCACATTCGTGCTCTTTCTTGCTCATGACGGCTTTACCGCCATTGTTTATAATTTCCTGGTAGATAATATCGCTATCACAAACCACCACCACTTCATCGAATACGCCGGTATTGACGGCGGATTCATACGTACGTAAAATGACGGACTTGCCTCCCAGCTTTGCCATCAGCTTACCGGGAAAGCGGGATGCTCCATAGCGTGCCGGTATTAATGCAACTTTTTTCATTATAAAGCGCTTTTAACAGCGTTCACTAATTTTTCTGCCCGTTGTCTTATTTCTTCATCGCTCCATCCAATATTGATAGGTGTGCAGATAGTGCGATTGATAATTGCATCTGATGCAGGGAATTGTTTTGTCTTATATACTTCCATTGCCTCTTGCAACTCTGCAGGCAAGCGGCTTAGTGTAGTTGATTGTTTAAAATGATCCCATTGACGGATATAATGCCAGTTGTTGTCATACCAGTAGAAGGCAGGTAATCCCGCTACCTTCATAGCTGCCGCTGCCGCACGTGCTTGTTTTTCTTCTGGTAAGAAGAAAGCAAGGAAGGTAGCACTGTCGCCTGCTTCGTCGGGCAAGCGACGGAAAGTAACACCTGGCACCGTTGCCAATGCCTCTTTTAATATTTTTTTAGTGCTGCGTTGTATGGCAAGAAATTTATCCAGCTTTCTTACTTGCGCTAATCCAACCGCTGCATGTAACTCTGAAATGCGATAGTTATAACCAATAAATGGATGTAGATCGGCGCCCCGGTCCACTCCCAGGTGGTCGTGACCATGATCTGTGAAGCCATCACATTTTACAAATACATCTTTATCATTGGTAACGATAGCGCCACCTTCTGCGCAAGTAATTGTTTTTACAAAGTCGAAGGAGAATGTTCCTGCATGTCCGATAGTCCCTAACGCTTTGCCTTTATAGGTGGCACCAAACGATTGACAAGCATCTTCCAATAAAATAACATGATATTTATCGCAGATAGCTTTCAGCGCATCCAGGTCAGCCATTGATCCGCACATATGTACGGGCATGATCGCTTTTGTTTTTGGGGTGATGGCAGCTTCCACTGCTTTTGGATCCAATGTAAGCGTATCATCCACATCCACTAAAACCGGGATGGCCCCAACTGAAAACACCGATTCAAAACTTGCTACGAAAGTAAAGGTCTGCATGATCACTTCATCACCGGCACCAATTCCCAGAGCAGCCATAGCAGTGCTAAGCGCCGCTGTTCCGCTGGAAGCCAATTGAGTATATTTAACATTTAACCGGGTAGAAATTTCCTGCTCAAGCTCTTTCGACTTCCAGATACCTTTACGCTGGGCATCAAATCCATAGCGCATCAAAATGCCTGTTTCCAGCACGTCATTTATTTCTTTTCTTTCTTCGGCGCCAAATAGTTCGTATCCGGGCATAGCTAATGTCTTTATTTAAGGCGGCAAAGATAGGAAATGTTACCTTGTTTATCCTTAGCTTTATACCCATTAAAACAGCTCATTAAATTCAACTAATACATATGAACCAACAAACTAATTGGAAGCAGTTTGGGACTATTATTTCCGTATTCTTCTTTTGGGGATTTGTGGCGGCCAGTAATGATATACTGATCCCTGTTTTTAAGAAGGCTTTTGACCTTTCACAGGCTCAAAGTCAATTGGTGTCGGTTGCTTTTTACATAGCTTACACGGTCGGTTCTCTCATTTACATGCTTATTTCCAAAGCGGTGGGAGTTGACCTTATTAATAAGCTGGGATACAAAAATGGAATCGCGCTGGGTTTAACGATTTCCGCCTCAGGTACCTTGCTTTTTTATCCGGCAGCAAACAGTTCCTCTTTTCCATTAATGATCAGTGCCTTGTTTATAGTGGGGCTGGGGTTTTCCTTGCAACAAATTGCAGCTAACCCGCTTACGATCATTGCAGGTGATCCGAAATCCGGTTCGCAGCGATTAAGTATGGCAGGTGGGGTAAATAATATTGGGACAACGATTGGTCCCCTATTGGTAAGCTATGCCATCTTTGGAAGTGTTAGTGCCGGCTCTGCTGAAGCAAGCATCGAAAGTGTAAAAATACCTTACCTGGTATTGGGAGCGGCATTTTTAGCGGCAGCTTTGTTATTTAAGTTTTCTTCTATACCCAATAAAATAAATCTGGACGAAGTGGCTAAAGAGGAAGCCGCAAGTCCCTTGTTAGTAAAGCATCGCTCATCAGCTATAAATTATCCGCAGCTTTGGATGGGGATGATCGGCATATTTGTGTATGTAGGAGTAGAAGTCTCTACGGCATCCAATCTGCCAGAGTATATGCGTCAGCACCTGGGTGTTTCTACAGAGCATGTTGCTCCTTACGTATCGTTATATTGGGCCAGCTTAATGATAGGGCGTTGGGCTTCCTCCGTAGGGGCTTTCAATGTGTCTAACAGCTCGCAAAAGGTATTAAAACTAATTATGCCCTACCTTGCTTTTCTGGTTTTTTTATTAGTGAATAAAATTGCAGGACATGACCTTACCCCTTTTTATGTTTATAGTATTGTTATTGTTGCCATGATTATAGTGGATATGCTAAGCAAAAATAATCCCGCACGTATGTTGCTATTATTTTCGCTGGCCGGTATTATTGCTTTAAGCATTGGAATGTTTACCACCGGCTTTACCAGTGTCTATGCCTTTATAAGTGTGGGATTATTTTGTAGTACTTTATGGCCCTGTATTTTTACATTGGCTATTGCGGGGCTGGGCAAGCACACCAACCAGGGAAGCAGCTTTCTTATCATGATGATTATGGGGGGAGGGTTAATAAGCTGGCTTCAGGGTTATGTAGCAGCGGATAATTTACTAGGTATTCAATATAGCTATATAGTAGGTGTAGTATGTTTCGCTTATATGGCTTTTTATGCTATCAGAGCTAAGCAGGTGTTGAAGGTGCAGGGGATAGATTATGATGTAAAAACAGATAACACACATTAAAATTTAATAAAATGAAGACGATTATTCACAAAGCTACTGAGCGGGGGCGGGCAGATCATGGTTGGCTTAATGCACATCATTCTTTTAGTTTTGCTAATTATTATGATCCTACTAAAGTGCATTTTGGTTTGCTACGGGTGCTGAATGATGATATTGTAGCACCCGGAATGGGCTTTGGCGCGCATCCACACGATAATATGGAGATTGTCACTATCCCTTTACAAGGTTCCCTCGAACATAAAGATAGCATGGGAAATGTTGGAGTGATCGGTCCCAGGGAAATACAGGCAATGAGCGCAGGATCGGGCATCAAGCATTCTGAATATAATCCTTCTAAAACAGAGCCGGTCAACCTATTACAAATATGGGTATTTCCGAAGGAGAGGAATATTGAGCCTCGCTATGATCAGAAAAAATATAATCTGGATGAATCAATAGGTCAGTTTAAAACAATTGTATCTCCTCAAAAATCGGATGATTTGATGTGGATTAACCAGGACGCTTATTTTTCTTTGGGGAAATTTAAAGCTGGTCAGACAGCTGACTATAAAATACAGCATATGGGAAATGGAGCCTATGTATTTGTAATAGAAGGAGAGGCTACTGTTAACAATGAAAAATTAACAAAACGAGATGCTATCGGTATTTCGGAAACGGATAGTTTTACTATCAGTATAAATGCTGACGCAGAAATACTGATCATTGACGTTCCGATGAATTAATTACCAATCAATTTAGTATGACTACGATTTTTAAATGTCTTACGCTGGGAGCGTTTTTCTTATCCATCATTTCTTGCCATCCATCTCCAAAAAAAGAGGTTGATAATAGGCGCTTTCAGGCTATGCTCAAGAACTACTGGGAAGATAATTATAAACTTAAACCATTAGATGCTACGGTATATGGTGATAACCGTTATAATGATCTGTTTCCCAATACCTGTACACAGGCTTATCGCAATGCGCTGAAAAGCTTCTATACCCGGTATTTAGATAGCTTGAAGGTTTTCGACACGAGTGGAATGAACGAAACGGACCGTTTAAGTTACCTCATACTGGAATATGATTTAAAAAATGAATTGGAAAGAGGCAAGTTTGATGAATGGAAAATACCTTTTACGCAAATAGGAGATGCCGGTAATACGGTGTCTGCTAACCTGGTAATGGCGGTGGGACAATTAGGTTCCGGGGAATCTTCGCAGCCATTTAAGACAGTAATGGATTATGACAATTGGTTGAAGCGGGTGCATGGCTACGCCGTTTGGGCAGATAGCGCTATTGCTAATTTTAAACAAGGCATTGCTACTAATTATGTATTACCAAAATCACTGGTAGTTAAAATGATAGATGTCTGCCGCGGATTAATTAACGCTGATGAAACAAAAAGCATATTCTATGGCCCCATAAAAAACATTCCGGGATCTTTTTCAGCAGAAGATAAGCAGCGAATTACAGCAGCGTATAAGCTTGCTATAAAAAATGAACTGAATGTTGCCCATACAAAAATGGCTGATTTTCTACAAAATGAATACCTGCCGAAAGCCCGCACTACCTCTGGTGTTTCTTATTTGCCGGGTGGGTTGGAGTATTATAAGTTTTGCGTAAAAGATTGGACTACTACCAACATGACGTTGGATGAAATTTATGACTTGGGATTAAGCGAAGTGAAAAGGATCCGGCAAGAGATGGAAACGATAAAGAATAGTGTTGGTTTCAAAGGTGATCTAAATGCGTTTTTCACTTTCATGAAAACGGATAAACAGTTCATGCCCTTTAAAACGCCTGAACAAGTGATTGATTCTTTCCGGCATATCTATGAGATCATAAAACCTGCATTGCCGAACTATTTTATTCTTTTCCCAAAAAGCAGGTTTGAGATCAGGCAGACAGAAGCATTTCGGGCAGCCAGTGCAAGTATTGAGTATTTACCAGGAACGCCGGATGGATCAAGACCAGGTGTATTTTATGTACCTATTATTGATGCTACGAAGTTTGCCATCACTTCAGGTATGGAAAGCACGTTCTTACATGAAGCTGTTCCCGGTCACCATTACCAGGGATCATTACAAATGGAAGACACCACCTTGCCCGAGTTTCGCCGCTTTAAATGGTATGGAGCTTATGGAGAGGGGTGGGCGCTTTATAGTGAAAGTTTAGGAAAGGAGCTCGGACTTTATACAAATCCTTATCAGCATATGGGTGCTTTGGGGGATGAAATTCACCGGGCTATTCGTTTAGTAGTGGACGTTGGGATGCATAGCAAGGGGATGACCCGCGAACAGGCCATAGAATATATGATGCAGAACGAAGCAGTAAGTGAAGACGGTGCAATAGCTGAGATAGAGCGTTATATGGCCATGCCGGCCCAAGCCCTTTCTTATAAGATCGGGGCTTTAAAAATCAAAGAGTTAAGGGAAAAAGTCGCTCAAAAACAGGGTGCCGCCTTCAATATAGCCGAGTTTCATAAGGAGGTATTAAATAGCGGCTGCCTGCCATTATCCGTGCTGGAAAAGAAGATTTACAAGTCTTTTTCTTTATAGATAAAACCTTTCCAGGCTTTACTCAATTTTTTTGTAGAAATGGCGTTATAAGGGAAGAAATTACGCCCCTTGAAAACCCTATTAACTTTTATATGGCTTATTCTTATTGGAATAAGTATCACGGCCTTGTTCTGGTATAATGACTGGAAATATAAACTACCTACTCCTATACCAGCTAATTACAAAGCTGTGCCCAAGGGTGTCACCATACAGTTACCCTTATCGTTAGCCTCTTCTTCTCATAAACCAGTTTTTTTACATTTCTTCAATCCTGATTGTCCCTGTTCGAGGTTCAATATGGTTCATTTCAGATCGCTGGTGAAGGAATACGGGAATGATGTAGATTTTAAGATCGTAGTTATTAATAATGATCGCTATACGGAAAAGCAAATACAACATAAATTTTCTCTTGACCTGCCGGTTAGTTTTGACACATCGATCGCTAAATCGTGTGGTGTTTACTCTACCCCACAGGCTGTAATCTTAAACGCAGGTCATCAGCTTTATTATCGTGGTAATTATAATAAAAACAGGTATTGTACCGACAGGAAAACAAGTTATGCTCAAATAGCTTTAAGCACTCTATTAGAACATAAACCAGATTTCATTTTCGATCAATATGCATTGAAAGCGTACGGTTGTCAATTACCTAAATGTACTAAATGATAGGCTATGAGTAACGAACCAACTATTTCATCTGCTGCACTTCGCTTAGAAGTAAAAAAAAGATCTGATCGGTTGATGAACTATTTTCTTCCGATGTATTTCCTATTAGGATTAGGCTTTGCTTTTTTCTATGATACCTGGTCCATTGCTATTGGGGTAGGCGGATTGTCGTTAGTAGCCTATTACTCCATTAGATTACTTCTGCCAAATTCCGCTTTATCGGAATATGTGCTGAGTGCCGTATTTGGCGTTTTCATGGCGCAATACATTTATCAAATGCACGGATTGTTTGAGATGCACTTTTTTGCATTTATTGGTTCGGCCATTTTGATCACTTACCAAAACTGGAAATTACAGCTGCCTTTGCTGTTAATTGTCTTGGTACACCACTCCATTTTTGGCTATCTGCAAAATATTGGAACATCAAACATCTATTTTACTCAATTAGATAGTTTTGATCTCGTAACTTTTATTATACATATTTTAATTGCCGGTATTATTTTCTTTATTTCTGGCTTATGGGCTTACCAGTTGAAAGCCTATGATCTTCGTCAGATCATTCAAACGGTTAAGATGGCGCGCTTGCAGGAAGAGGCGGCATTGAATGAGGAAAGAAAGCAGCATGCGGCGATGCTGGAAGAATCCTATAAAGAACTTCAAGAGTCTAATTATCAGTTAGAGATGGCCCGTTATGAAGCCGAGCAGGCTAACCAGGCAAAAAGTACTTTCCTGGCTACTATGAGTCATGAGATACGCACACCTATGAATGGTGTAATAGGTATGTCATCTTTATTGGCAGAAACGCCTTTGAATGACCAGCAGCGTATGTACACAGATACCATCACTTCTTGCGGAGAAAGCTTGTTAAATGTAATTAATGATATCCTTGATTTCTCTAAAATAGAATCTGGCAATATGGAATTGGAAAACGAGGACTTTAATTTAAGAATATGTATTGAAGATATTCTTGACCTGTTTGGTGCAAAAGCAGCGAGAGCCGGCTTGGAACTTATTTATAAAATAGATGAAGATGTGCCGCAACAGATTGTGGGGGATCATCTACGATTACGACAGGTATTGACTAATCTGGTAGGCAATGCGCTTAAATTTACGCAGAAGGGAGAAGTATTTATAGGCGTGCATAAAGTCAACTCATCACCCGATGGAAAAATTCAATTGGAATTTGAAGTGAGGGATACAGGTATCGGTATTCCGGAAGATAAATTGCATCGTTTATTTAAATCTTTCTCACAGGTTGATACCTCTACTACCCGTAAATATGGTGGTACTGGTTTAGGTCTTGCTATTTCTGAAAAGCTGGTGAGTTTAATGAAAGGCAATATAAGAGTAGAGAGTGTTTTCGATCAGGGCTCTGCTTTCTTTTTTACCATCGAAACAGAAGTAGGAACAAAGATATTAGAAAGTTATACGCACTACAATTTATCCGATCAGGAAGGAAAAAAGATATTGGTGGTAGATGATAATGTTACTAATCGCGCCATCCTAAGAAGTCAATTAGAAATATGGCAACTAAAACCGGTATTGGCTGCTTCAGGAGAGGAGGCATTATCTATATTGGAAAAGGATAATCAGTTTGACCTGGTATTGACAGATATGCAAATGCCTTATATGGATGGTATTGAACTGGGACAAAGCATACGTAGTAAATATCCCAAAATACCTATCATTCTATTGAGCTCGATTGGGGATGAGTATAATAATAAAGAAGGTCTTACTGTTTTCAGTTCGGTGCTTACCAAGCCGGTAAGACAGCATATACTTTGCAAGCATATATTAGCTGCGTTGCAAAACAACCATGAATTATCTGATAAGACTAGTGTTCATTATAAGCTGGAAGGTGATTTCGCTTATCAATATCCTTTTAATATATTAATAGCAGAAGATAACCTGGTTAACCAGCAAGTTATCCTGCATATTTTGAAAAAACTAGGATATGATGCGGATGTGGCCGAAAATGGATCGGAAGTATTGCGAATGTTTAAAGAAAAAGAGTACGACTTGGTGCTAATGGATATGCAAATGCCGGAAATGGATGGATTGGAAGCAACTCAATTGATTCGTTCAACCATAAAAAATCAGCCGGTCATTATTGCCCTAACGGCTAATACAATGCAGGGAGATGATGATAAATGTATTGAAGCAGGTATGAATGATTATCTGTCTAAACCCATAAAGCTGGAAGATTTGATACTAAAGCTTAAGAAGTGGAATAATAGGACTGCACAAAAAGAAGACATAGAAGCAGCATAAAAAAATGCCGGAAGGTTTAATCTTCCGGCAAAACACGCTATTATTAATTCTACATTAATTTACTACAGGAAGATAAGAGTAAAGTCTGCTGTACTCCATCATCTGATCAAAGAAGGAAGTTGGGTACTCAATCTTCACATCAATAATATCGTTTCCTTTCAATTCGGGCACCAGTCGCGGCTGAATAAAGCCTGCATAAGGTTTAATGTTAAGTTTTGCATATCTTGCTAACACTTCTTTCAGTAATTCCTGATCTACTTTTACGCCATAGTTTTCAACCAGGCTTTTACCTGCATTGTAATCTCCTTCTGATTTAATACGCTGTATTTCACGAAGTAGCTGGCCAAACAACTGGCGCAGTTTGTTATAATCGTTGATCCTGGTATATGTTTTACCATTCTCTTTCATTAACTCAATCACATTATCTTTCTTTCCATTTTCATATGCCCAACGTGCAATAAGCTGGCGGTTGCGCATATGCGCCTCTTCTAAATTATTGCCTGGTTTAATGCGTGTAAGTTGAGTGATAAGTCCATTCATAATATAACCATCATATTCAGCCTTACCTACTTCTAAGGAAGGCATTACACCGATCTCTATGAGTTTATTGTCCATTATATAATACAAGCCCACTAAATCGGCACGTGCTTCTTCTAATGCAGACGCATAGTTTTTTAATGTTTTATCGGTTGTTTCTATACCTGGATTTATTTGTCCGGAAGCGTGACCAATACATTCATGCATATCGGTATGAAGATCAGAAGACAAAGCGCCATATTTTTTAATACGGGCTTTTACGCTGTCACCATAACCAAATTCATCTAATACGCCGCTTTTAGCGCTTCTTATATTGTAAGAATGAATGATATTGCTTAAAGAAACGGATTTAGATCCATGTTCTTTCCGGATCCATTCGGAGTTGGGCAGATTGATGCCAATAGGAGTGGAAGGAGCACCATCACCACTTTCTGTTATTACTGTGATGGCTTTTGCCGTGATGCCTTTTACTACTTTCTTTTTATGTTGGGGTAGCAAGGGTGAATTATCTTCGAACCATTGTGCTTCCCGTGCAATTGCTTTAATACGTTTAGTGGCTTCCAGATCTTTCAAGGAGACTACACTTTCGTAGCTTCCTTTTTTGCCGATAGCATCATTATATACTTCGATAAATCCGTTTACCACATCAATACGTGAAGCGGTATCATTTACCCATGCAATGCTGTAGCTATCAAAATCTCTTAAATCGCCGCTACGATAATAGTTCACTAATTTCTGCAATGCATCTTTTTGCTGATCATTTTCTGCTACAGTGATGGCTTTTTCTAACCATAAAGTGATCTTTTCAATAGCAGCGCCATACATGCCGCCCACTTTCCAGGGCTTCTCTATTATATTCCCATTTTCCTTCATCAACTTGGAATTTAACCCCCAGGAAGGAGCATTGCCTTTTGCATCAAATTTAGCATAATAATCTTCTACCTCTTTTTGTGTTACACCTTCATAAAAGTTGTTGGAAGAAGCTACTATATTATCAATATTTGGTGAAAGATCAACCAGCTTAGGTTGGAAACTAGCGTCAAAAATAATAGGTTTTACACGTGTTAAAAAGGAATCAATACTTTCATTCTTGTTTAGCGGCAGGTTTCTTGGATCTGAGTTTTTAACTAAGCTGCTGAAATAGTCAAAGGAGCATTCCGGGACAAATTTCTCATTTCCATAATGATGATGATAGCCGTTGCTGAACCAAAAGCGCCCGGCATACGTTTTAAATTTATCCCAATCCGCCGTGGTGCGATCACCCTTATAGCTACCGTATATACTTTCTATCGTTTTCCTTACTAACAGGTTGTACCTGCTTTTTTGGTCATATATAATATCCCTTCCACACAAAGCAGCTTGCGACAGATAATAAGCCAGCTTTTTTTGGTTAAGTGTCAGTTCGTTAAAGCCGGGCACTTCATAGCGTAATACCTGTAAGTCGGCAAACCCCTCTGCCGTCACTTGAAAGGTCGAGTCGCTGCTATTGGTTGTACTATCCTTAGCCCCCTGCTCCTGGCAGGCAGTAAGGCTAAAAGCCAGTGCAGATGTAATTAGAATAAAGGAACGTTTCATATTAAATTTTTTACAGTAGCCAAATGTAATACATTATCGTAATTTTGCGCCCTATGTCTATTGCCAAATCAGTTGCCTTTCACACCCTCGGATGTAAGCTGAACTTCTCAGAAACATCCGCTATTTCCCGCTTGCTGGAAAAGGAGGGGTTTGAGAAGAAGGCGTTTGAGGATAAGGCAGATGTTTATGTGATCAACACCTGTTCGGTAACGGACAATGCGGATAAAGAATGCCGGATGCTGGTGAGGCGCATCCAGCGCAAATCTCCCGAAAGCCTGGTGGTGATCACCGGCTGCTACGCTCAATTAAAGCCAAAAGAGATAGCTACTATTCCCGGGGTTGATCTGGTGCTTGGCGCAGCAGAGAAATTCAATATTGCCAGTCACCTAAAAGAACTTTCCAAAGGCGACAGCACCAAAATAAGCAGCTGCGATATTGAGGACATAACCGGTTTTAACACTTCTTTTTCATTAAACGACCGCACGCGTACTTTTTTAAAGGTGCAGGATGGTTGTGATTATAACTGCTCTTTCTGCACTATACCCATGGCAAGGGGTAAAAGCAGGAGTGATAGTATAGAGAATGTGGTAAAAACAGCCGAAGAATTAGCCACTACGGGTGTTAAGGAAATTGTGCTTACAGGAATCAACCTGGGCGATTTTGGTAAGGGGCCAGATGGAGGCACTATCAGAAATAGTAATTTCTTTGAGCTGGTGAAGGAGCTGGACAAGATAGAAGGCATTCAACGTTATCGCATTTCATCTATAGAGCCTAATCTTTTATCGAATGAGATAATAGAATTTGTGGCTGGCAGCAGCAAGTTTATGCCTCATTTTCATATTCCCCTTCAAAGCGGAAGTAATAAGATATTGGGATTGATGCGCAGGCGCTATAAGACAGAACTGTATGCCGATCGTGTTAAGGCGATCAAGACCCTGATGCCTCATTGTGCTATTGGGGTGGATGTAATTGTTGGCTTCCCGGGGGAGACGGAGATTGAATTTAAGGAGACCATCGACTTCCTGGAATCGCTCGATATTGCTTATTTACATGTATTTACTTACTCAGAAAGGGATAATACCCATGCACTAACCATCACCCCGGTTATTCCACAAAATATTCGTCACGAACGCAATAAAATATTACGTACGCTTTCTTACCAAAAAATGCAATATTTCTCCCGCCTTCATGAGGGCCAGACACGCAAGGTTTTATTCGAAAAACACGGTAAGAACGGCATTATGGAGGGATATACGGACAACTATATAAAGGTGTCTATTCCCTGGGAAGAAAAGTGGAAAAATCAGGTAGTGGATTGGCAGCTTTCGTAGAATAATTTGCATCCTTTTTGCGTTATAGTGGGGATGACTAAATTTCAGGTAACTATACTATTCGACTGGGATGATTCGCTGAATGAATACCTGGCTCCGCACCGTACCTATATCAATAAATTGATCTTAGATGGCGTTATAGACCATTACGCAGTCACTATGGAGAGCCAACGGATATGGATCACCATCAATGCCGATAGTAAAAATGAAATAGATGTATGTCTCTCTAAATCCCCTCTTTATAAATACTGGACCTACCAGATCGATGAGCTCTATGTAATCGATGGTTTGCCGTATCGCCTTCCGGTCTTGCAATTAAATTAGCGTTAGTGGTGAAATAGTAAAATATGGTGTATTTTCATCGCCTGATTATGGATGCGAATGAACTATTTTCCGATGCTGCATCAGCTTATGCTGAAGTTATTATTCCCCTGGCACTGCCTAAAAATTATACCTGGCATATACCGGTAGAAATGATGGAAGAAATTGTAGTGGGAGGAAGGGTGGAAGTCGGGCTGGGCAAGAATAAAAAATATTCCGGTATTGTAAAAAGCATCCATTACGATAAGCCAACGGCTTTTGAACCAAAATCAATCATTTCAGTACTAGATACTGTTCCCATTGTCTTTGACCAGCAATTGAAGTTATGGTCATGGATAGCAGATTATTATATGTGCAGCGAGGGAGAAGTAATGCAAGCTGCCCTACCTACGCATTTTAAATTGAGTGGCGAAGCTTCAGAGGATATGAAGGATAATTATATAGAAAAGAAAGAAAGCTATGTTATCCTTAACACCGAATATAATAAGGAAGAAAACTTAGCGAAGCTGCTGAATGAAGATAAAAAACTACAGCGGGCGGAGAAACAAATGGAGCTACTATTGGCTTATCTCCATTTTGTGAGGGTTGATGGAGAAGTTACACAATCGCAGCTGCTTAAAAAAGCGAATGCGTCTATTGCCCAATTAAAAGGACTTACCGAAAAAAATATTCTCCGCATAGAAAAGCGTTCTGTCGATCGTATTCAAAACCTTCCTAAGAATGTTACGATAGATTTCGAATTGAGTACTGCTCAAACAGCGTCTTTTGAAAAAGTGAAGCAAGTGTTTGCCAGTAAGCAGGTTTGTTTATTACATGGTGTTACTTCCAGTGGTAAAACGCAAATATATATTCGGCTGATGGAGCAGATGATCAAAGAGGGTAAGCAAGTGCTTTACATGCTTCCTGAAATTGCTCTTACAGCACAAATTATACGTCGTTTACAAAAGCATTTCGGGGGATATATTACAGTATATCATTCCAAATTCAATCAAAATGAAAGAATAGAAATATGGAATAAGGTGAAAATGGGAGAAGCCAGGATTATAGTAGGTGCGCGCTCCTCGCTGTTTCTCCCTTTCCAGGAATTAGGATTGGTGATATGCGATGAAGAGCATGATCAATCGTATAAGCAACAAGAGCCTGCGCCACGTTATAATGCGCGTGATGGGGCTATTTACTTTGCCTCTCTTTTTCATTCGAATGTTCTATTAGGAAGTGCCACGCCTTCGGTGGAAAGTTATTATAATGCACAGGGAGGTAAATACGGATTAGTGGAACTGAAAGAACGTTATGGTGCGGTGGCAATGCCACAAATAGAAATAATTGACACTAAGAAAATTCCAAAACCGGAACACTCGAAAGTTATTATTTCTCCGGTACTCAGGCAAACTATTCAGGAAGTGGTAGAGAGAGATAAGCAGGTTATCTTATTTCAAAATAGACGGGGATATTCTCCTTACCAGGTTTGTCAGACCTGCGGGTGGATACCGCATTGTAAGCAATGTGATGTATCACTTACTTTTCATAAGACAAACCATCGTCTGCAATGTCATTATTGCGGGGCTACTTATTCTACTGTTCACACCTGCGAAGCTTGTGGTAATCATACTTTTATACAGCAAAACTTTGGTACAGAAAGGATAGAAGAGGAATTGGTGACCGAATTTCCTGGTGCTAAAGTAGCGCGGATGGATATCGATACCGTTAAGGGGAAAAATGCGCATGATGCATTAATACGACAGTTCGAGCAAGGTAAAGTGGATATTTTAGTAGGAACACAAATGGTGTCAAAAGGGTTGGATTTTGATAATGTTGAACTGGTGGGCATTTTAGATGGGGATGCTATTTTGAGCTTTGCCGATTTCCGCGTAAATGAAAGGGCTTTTCAATTAATGGAGCAAGTGAGTGGACGAGCGGGACGAAAAGAAAAGCAAGGCCTGGTTCTGATACAGGTGCGAAATACCAATCATCCTTTATTGCCTTTAATACAACAGCACGATTATCATCAATTTTTTATAGAAGAAATGGAAAACAGAAAGCGTTTTTTCTATCCGCCTTTTTCACGGATCATACTTATTACTTTTAAACATAAGGATGTCCGGGTGGTTTCTGATGCTGCTATGGTTTTCGCAGAACAAATGAAAGCACAATATGGTAATTATATGATAGGCCCGGCGCAACCAGTGGTGAACCGCGTTCGAAATCAGTACCTGATGGAGCTGTTATTTAAACTGCCGAAGGATAGTAGCACGATTCATCAATGTAAACAAAGTATATTGCAGAACATTGCTATCCTGCATCAGGATAAAAGATGTAGATCAGTGCAAGTGATACCTGATGTAGATGCTGTCTAAGTTATAATTATCATTCAATGCAGGAAAATTATTCTTTAAGAAAATATAACACCTTCGGAATAGATGTTTACGCGCACTATTTTTCTACGTTTAAATTGATGGAGGAGTTGGCCTCGCTTGTTAAGCCCGGTACACCTTTACTTATTTTAGGTGGGGGTAGCAATATTCTTTTTACTCAAAATTATGATGGGCTCGTTCTTAAAAATGAGATTAAAGGCATTGAAAGAATAAAGGAAGATGATGATTACGTTTATGTAAAAGCAGGGGCTGGAGAGAATTGGCATCAATTTGTACTATACTGTATTGAAAATAACCTGGCGGGTGTAGAAAATCTCTCTTTAATACCAGGGAATGTGGGAGCTACTCCTATGCAAAACATCGGCGCATATGGTGTTGAAATAAAAGACGTCTTTCATGAGCTCGAAGCCTATCATTTAAAGGATAAAGCTTTAGTCAGGTTTGATCGGGATGCTTGTGAATTTGGATACCGGGAAAGTGTTTTTAAACGAAAGTATAAAGATCAATTCGCCATTACAAGCGTTACGTATCGCCTTTCTAAAAAGCCTTCCTTCACTACCAGCTATGGGGCTATAGAACAAGAGTTGGAAAAAATGAATAATAAAGATATTAGCATACGAGCTATTAGCGATGCAGTTATCCATATTCGAAAAAGTAAATTGCCGGATCCGGCGGAGATCGGTAATGCAGGAAGCTTCTTTAAAAATCCTGAAATACCTGCTGCTCAATATAGTGCCCTCCAATCGTTGTTTCCTGGCATTGTGGGCTATGATTTGCCAAATGGGAATACCAAGCTTGCTGCGGGTTGGTTAATCGAACAATGTGGCTGGAAAGGTTATCGTAAAGGAGATGCCGGTTGCCACGCCAAACAAGCACTGGTGCTGGTTAATTATGGCCATGCAACAGGCGAGGAGATATTTCTGCTTAGCGAAGAAATAATCAACAGTGTAAAAGATAAGTTTGCTGTTCAACTGGAAAGAGAAGTGAATATATTCTTTGGTAGATAAATGCTAAAATCAACGTTGCAGCTAAAAGTAAATACGTACACCTTATTAGGTATATATATTGTTCTTTTTTGCTATTATTAAAAAAGACTGTATCTTTTGCCCCCCTAAGACTCGATGTGGATGCTGGAGCACCCTTAAAAAGTAACTATGAAACTTTCAATCGATGTCAAGCTGATCCGTTATCAATGTCTATTGATTTTCCTTTTAGTGTTCACAACAATACGGTCCGTGTATGGACAAAACGATTCCTTAACCCTTTCGGTTTTAAAGCAAATGAGCCTCGAGGAGTTGATGAATATTGAAGTGACCTCCGTCTCAAAAAGAGCAGAAAAACTTATGACAGCCGCTTCGTCTATCCAGGTAATTACCAGGGAAGATATAAGACGTGCGGGTGTAACAAGTATTGCTGAGGCATTGCGACTGGCAGATAATATACAAATAGCGCAGAAAAACGCTCATGATTGGGCTATTACTACCCGCGGGTTTAATACCGATCTGGCCAATAAACTATTGGTATTGATTGATGGTCGCACGGTTTATACGCCATTGTTTTCTGGGGTGTTTTGGGACAGACAGGATTATTTACTCGAAGATATTGATCGGATAGAAGTGATCAGCGGACCAGGCGGCACTCTCTGGGGTGCAAATGCGGTGAATGGGGTTATTAATATTATAACTAAAAATAGTCAGCATACGCAAGGGCTTTATGTGGAAACAGGTGGAGGGACAGAGCTGAAGCATTTTTCAGGGGTGAGATATGGGGGTATGTTATCTCCTGCTACTTCTTTTAGAGTATATGGTAAAGTATTCGGAAGAGATAATGCTGTCTTTTCGAATGGTAAAGACGCCGGTGACGCGTGGCAGATGGGGCAAGCGGGATTTCGTATGGAAGTTAATTCATCCTTAAAAAATCAATATACGTTTCAAGGCGATTATTATAATGGAGAAGTAGGTCTTTCCGTTGGGGGTGAGACCAAAGTTACAGGGGGTAATTTTTTATCTCGTTGGACGCATACTATTTCTGATAAATCGCATACCAGTCTCCAGGTATATTTTGACCGCACCTATTTTGCGCAACCAGTGCCTGAAGCATGGAATGATGATAGTACAGTGCTATTGGCTCCTGCAGGGGTTCTTAAAGAAGGACTAAATACGTATGATGTAGATTTTCAATATCATTTTCCATTAGGTGATCGCCATCGCCTGGTTTGGGGAACGGGTTATCGCCGTACCTACGATTCGGTACAAAATGCACCTGCCTTAGCTTTTGTTCCGTCTGTTTTAAGAAGAAATCTGTTTAGCAGCTTTTTGCAAGATGAAATAAGAGTGCTGAAGAACTTATATCTTATTATTGGGTCCAAGGTGGAACATAATGATTATACCGGCTTCGAATTGGAACCCAATGTGAGGATACAGGCTCAGCTTACAACTGATCAAACGGTGTGGGGCGCTGTGTCTCGTGCCGTAAGAATGCCTTCGCGGGTAGATAGGGATATAAGGTTGCCCACACCTGGTTTCTCTCCATTGGTAGATAATCTTCTAATTGGAGGAGCGAATTTTAAATCTGAAACCCTCATTGCTTATGAGCTTGGATATCGTACGCAGGTTAATACAAAAGTCTCTGCATCAATAGCAGGTTTTTATAATTGTTATAACAATATCAGGAGCACAAGTTTTAGTCCAGCACCTGCTCTATTAGGCCTACCTCTTTTCTATGAAAATAATCTTAAAGGAAAAACATATGGGGTGGAACTAAGTATAAACTATCAGTTGTTTCCGTGGTGGCGTTTACATAGTGGCTATAATTACTTAAAGGAAAATATACGTGTAAAGCCTGATACCGCTGATTTTAATAATGCACTGAATGAAACAGCTGATCCGCCCAATAGATTTTCTTTCAGATCTTCTATGAATTTGCCTAAAAATGTCGAAATTGAAATTGGATTGCGCTGGATAGATGCTTTTCGCTACAATGATGTTGGCAAACCTGCTACTGTTCCTAATTATGTAGAGACAGAAGCTCGTTTAGGCTGGCAACCTAAAAAGTGGATAGAAATTTCGATTGTGGGCCAAAATCTGTTGCGGAGCCGTCACCAGGAATATGTCATTTCAAAACCTAATCCACCCGAAGAAATTCAACGAAGTTTTTACGGGAAAATCATATGTCGTCTTTGAAAAAAAACTTACACAAAGCAGGTAACATTTTTTTGTTCACCTCTTTCGCCTTGATTGTCAATGCGCAACATAATCCTGCGCCTGAATATCAATTGAAGGCAGCTTTTATCTACAACTTTACACAATTTGTAGAATGGCCGATCAATACTTTTTCTTCTGATCAATTACCTATGGTGATTGGAATTTTAGGGGAAGATCCTTTTGGGCCTTACCTCGTGCAAGCTGTTTCAGGAGAAAGAAAAGACGGGCATTCGTTGGTGATCCGTCATTATAAAAGCATAGAAGAAGTAAAAGATTGTCATATTTTATTTATTAATCTGCCTTCGTCAAAAAAAATGCTTTCATGGATACAGGAGTTAAAAAAACAAAAGATCCTTACAGTAGGTAATGGTACGGAGTTTATAAAAGAGGGAGGGATGATAGCTTTTGTTAATAGTGATAATAAAATACGGTTACAAATAAATCCCGAAGCTGCCAGAGAAGTTGATCTAACGATAAGCTCTAAATTATTGCGATTAGCAGATATAATTGTTCCGGTCAAAAAATAACACCTATGCCATTTAGAAATTTGCCCATACAGCGAAAGTTAATGACAGTTATTCTATTAGTAAGTGGTATAGTTACCTTAGTTGCCTGTGCTTCTTTTTTTGTGTATGATTATTATACCTTCCGTCAAACAAGCTTCCAAAAAACGGCACTACTGGGAGAAATTATTTCAAATAATAGTACGGCTGCTTTGGCTTTTGATAATGCCCAGGATGCAAGGGAAATACTATCCGCCTTAAAAGCCGATCCTCATATAGTGTTAGCGAGTTTATATAACAAGGAAGGAATACTTTTCGCGCAATATTCTGCTCAGTATAGTGTACTAGGGTTCCCTACGAAACCGGCAGCTGACGGGTATAGATTTGTGAATGCAGCTATTGAAGGATTTGAACCTGTAATGATCGGGGATAACAGAGTGGGTACCTTGTACCTTAAATCTGATATTACAGGCATGTACGAGCGGTTTGCCCGATATGGGCTTGTCATTCTATTAGTCATGGTTTTATCTTTTATATCAGCATATCTTTTATCGCGTGTTTTTCAAAAAAATATTTCAATTCCTATTCTTAACCTGGCTCAAATGGCCAAAGCGGTATCCGACCAAAATGATTATTCTGTCAGGGCTGTAAAAATGGGAAATGATGAATTAGGTTTATTAACAGACGCTTTTAACCGCATGTTAACAAGGATACAAGAACAAAACAATACGCTAAGTGAGTTTAACCAAACACTTGAACATAGAGTGAGAGAACGAACGATCGAGTTGGAAACGGCTAATAAGGAGATAGAGTCATTCTCTTATTCCGTATCACACGATCTGCGGGCTCCTCTGAGAGCCATCAATGGCTACTCACGTATATTGATGGATGAACATGAAGTAAAGTTTGATGAGGAAACAATGCGCCTGTTACAAATGATCCAAAGCAATGGTAAGCGTATGGGAGTTTTAATTGATGATCTATTAGCTTTTTCCCGCCTAGGCAGAAAAGAGATTATTAAGGATAAGGTCGATTTTAATCAATTAATAGATAAGGCATTAAGAAACCTCGGAGAAACAATGGGCAGGGTTAAAATAAGTGTTCAACATTTAAAATCATCTACCGGTGACGCGGCCTTGCTTTACCAGGTTTTTGAGAATTTAATCTCTAATGCTATTAAGTATTCTGGTAAAAAGAAGAGCCCGGAAGTAAGTATAGGGTTTTATGAAAATGAAAAAGAATATATTTATTATGTAAGGGATAATGGGATAGGATTTAATATGGAATATGCTCATAAGCTTTTCGGGGTATTTCAGCGACTCCATAGCTACGAAGAATTTGAAGGGACCGGTGTTGGCCTGGCTATTGTGCAACGGGTTATTGTAAAGCACGGAGGAAGGATTTGGGCTGAAGCCGAAATCGACAAAGGAGCCACCTTTTACTTTTCACTACCAAAGCCCGAAGTAGCTAGTGAGAAAAAATATTTAAGGAAGACGACATAATCTTCCTCTAATTATTTTGGTTTATTTCCAAAACGCCTTCTGAAAGGAGGACGCTTTTTTGTAGTTGTCCTGGTCCTTGGTTGATAGGCAGGCGTTGGACCAAGCTCGGTCGGTACTTCCGCTTTCTCTACTTCTTTCTCTAGTAAACTTTCTATGTCGGCAAACTTGTTTTGTTCTCTTTCTCCAATTAAGGTAAAGGCAACGCCTTCAGCTTCTGCACGTGCGGTGCGACCAATACGGTGTACATAGTCCTCGCCATCATGCGGAACATCATAATTAATCACCAGGTCGATCGTATCGATATCAATACCGCGACTTAAAATATCGGTGGCAACTAAAATGGGAAGCCGGCCATTGCTAAAGCGTTGCAAAACATCCTCCCGCTCTTTCTGATCCAAATCACTATGGATTTCAGCAGCGGCAAATTTAGCGCGATGAAGTTCCCGCGTAAGCTGCTTTACATTAACTTTTTTACTGCAAAAGATCAGGCCGCTTTTAAAAGGGGTTGTTTTAAGTAGATGTGATACTAAGGAGAGCTTCTGGTTCTCATAGATCACAAATGCTTTTTGTACGATCTTTTCTGGTGGTTTGGAGATGGCTATGTTTACTTCTACCGGGTTATGCAATATCCTGCGCGCCAACTGCCGTATCTTTTCGGGCATGGTGGCAGAAAATAATAGCGTTTGTTTCTTTTCTGGTAATTGCTTCAGGATCTTATTAAGATCATCGGCAAAGCCCATATCCAACATGCGATCTGCTTCATCCAATACAAGGCATTGAACGCCTTTAAGAGAAGCATAGCTCATGTTCATGTGAGCAATTAATCTGCCGGGAGTACATACCACAATATCGGCCCCCATTTGCAATCCTTTCTTTTCTGCTATAAAACTATTTCCATCGTTACCTCCATAAATGGCAATGGAGCTTATATTGGTAAAATAGGAGAGGCCTTCAATATGCTGCGATATTTGTATGGCCAACTCACGGGTAGGCACAATTATTAATGCGCTTACCTGGTTATCATGACGATGATCTATCAGATAGTTCATTAATGGTAAAAGAAACGCAGCGGTTTTCCCGGTGCCTGTTTGGGCGGAAGCAATAATATCTTTACCCGCCATAATATGCGGTATTACTTGTGCTTGTACGGGAGTGGCTGTTTGATAACCTGAAGCCTCGATTCCTTCTAGTAATTCAGGGTGAAAATTAAATGCTGTAAACTGCAATGTTCTAAATTTAGTGCAGGGGAGACTGCTGTTATTTTGATTTGGCTTAAAGGTAATCAAATCTGGTCGATCATCAATAAAATGCTATCATATAGTCGCTGTAGTGCCTCTGGACTGATACAATACGGCGTCATAAGGTATATGGTATTACCTAATGGGCGTAGGTAAACTCCTTGTGCCAGCATAAATTTAGTCACCTGTGGGGCTATAGCATTTAAATAGTTATTATCGCCCTTATCATATTCAAAAGCGAGGATGGTGCCAAGGGAACGGGCATTTTTGATGACAGCATGCTGGTTGAGGGTCTTAATAAACGCCTGGTGACTTTCCGTAAGAAAAGAAAGGGCTTTCAGGCATTCGGGGTTCAGTAAAAGATCAAGACTAGCTAATGCTGCGGTGCAAGCCAGGGGATTGGCGGTAAAAGAGTGGCCATGGAAAAGGGTCTTCATTCTATCCTCGCTATCAAAGGCATCCGTTATTTTTTGAGAGCAGGCTGTCACGCCCAATGCCATAGTACCGCCCGTCAGCCCCTTTGATAAGCAAATGATATCCGCTTTTGTTTCCATATATTCACCGGCAAACAATTTTCCTGTCCGCCCAAAACCGGTCATTACCTCATCGGCAATGCAGACAATATCCTGTTTTTTACAAATGGATAAGAGGCTATTCATCCATTGCGCCTCATACATTCTCATGCCACCCGAACCTTGTAAAAGAGGCTCATAAATGAATCCGGCTATTTCGGGGGCATGCTTATTTATAGTAGCCTCCAGTTCAGCGAGGTTGTGTTCTGTAGGGGTATCAATAAAAACAACTTCAAATAACTTGTCTTCAAATGCTTTTGTAAAGATGCTCCGGTCACTGATGCTCATAGCACCAAAAGTGTCACCATGATAACTATGATTAAAGGCGAGGATCTTATTTCTTTTTATCCCTTGGTTCGACCAATATTGCAATGCTATCTTAATAGCTACTTCTGTAGCTGTTGAGCCATTATCGGAGTAAAATACCTTTGAAAACGTTCCGGGAAGCAGTGGAATCAACCGCTCTGCCAACTCTACGGCCGGACGATGGGTAAAGCCTGCAAAGATCACCTGCTCCAGTTCCAATGCCTGGCGATAGATCTTCTCAGCAATATAGGCATTGCCATGGCCGTGTATAGTCACCCACCAACTGCTTATAGCATCTATATATTTATTACCCTTATCATCTATTAAATAAATGCCTTCGCCCTTAACAATAGGGATTACTTCCATAGTGGGACGTAACGATGTAAAAGGATGCCAGATATATTTCTTGTCTTTTTCTAAAATAGATTCTTCCATAGCGCCCCAAATTTATATGTATTTTGCGCAAAATTTCGGGAATGAGCCATAATCGGGGTCTTATAGTGCTTTTTTTGAGTGTAATCGCCTTAGCTGCTTGTAATAACAATACTAATACAAAGGTTGTTATTAAAGATTCTACTGTGGTAAAGGATACACTTAGGGAGGAAACGGACAGCTTAGTATATGAGGATTGCTTTGAAAACTTCTTTAAAGGACTTCAACAGTTTAGCGATTCTGCTAAGGTACTATTGAAGTTAAGGGACGATAAGCAAATCTCTTTTAAAAATTTCGCATCGAAAGAGCTTTCTCCTAAATATTCCCGTTATGGTTTAAAAAGTATCGATGGGGACACTATCCCGGAATTGATTATTTACAATTATACGGGCGGTGCACACTGCTGCGACGAAATATCTGTATTTGAAAAGGATAATAACAACTACTCCTTTAAAGCAAGATTGTATGGAGGCTTCGCCTGTATAGATTCTGCTACCAATGTGTTTACTTTTTCTTTTACTGAAATACTAGGTTATTTCTTTAGCTGTTATGCTTGTGGATTTTCAGATAGCACTAAAGGGTTTTCCACCATACGTGAAATAGAACTCCACTATGATAATGGCAAATTTGTGGTAAATCCTTATAATGCTTCGATCGATAAACAACTTATGCGCAACCTGGAAATTCTAAAAGAGCATGGTTACGAGGAAATAAATGAATTGATGGATTCAGGCTGGCGAAAGGAGTTCGCTATGAACTTTGCTGTATGGCACTACTATCACGGAAGAAACTGGAATGAAACTAAAAAGTTATTTGATAACTATTATAATTTTAAAGATGCTGTTAAGGTCTGGAAGGAATTTTATGATATCTTGAAAAGTATGGAGAAAGAAAACTCCTTGTAAGAATACGCCCTGTCGCGTTTTATTGGTTGATGAATTTCAAGTTCCTTTTAATGCCTTCATACTTACTGCGTTTGATAGCAGAGCTTCTAAATATCTTCTTAAATGATTCTTCGGTAAGCTCCTCCCAATCAGAGGTGGTAAAATTTAATATTTGATACAATGGTTTAAAGCCTGCTTCTGAAGTGGGTTTGCTAAATCTATTCCAGGGACAAACGTCCTGGCAGATATCACATCCAAACATCCAGTTGTCAAAGTTACCCTGCATGGAAGAGGGGATAAGCATATCCTTCAATTCAATCGTAAAATGAGAAATACATTTGCTTCCGTCAATTATTTTATCTTCTAATATGGCGTCTGTGGGACAAGCATCAATGCATTTACGGCAACTACCGCAATAATCTTTTGCAAACAGATCATCAGGAACTAGTTTGAGATCTATAATTAGTGTAGCTATAAAAAAGAAAGACCCTGATTGTTTGTTTATAAGATTTCCATTTTTTCCTACCCATCCTAATCCGCTTTTAGTAGCCCAGGCTCTTTCAAGCACCGGTGCAGAATCAACAAATCCCCGTCCGTTCACTTCGCCAATATTTTCTTTAACAAGCGCAAGTAACTGTTTTAATTTCTCTCTTATTACTTCATGATAATCATCTCCATAAGCATATTTAGCAATCTTTGGTGATGTAGGGTTTTGCTTTTCCACCGGGAAATAGTTCATTAATAGAGTGACCACTGATTTTGCACCAGGTACCAGCTTGGATGGGTCTATTCTTAGATCAAAATAGTTTTCCATATACTTCATCGTTCCCTGCATGCCTTTGTTTAACCATTGCTCAAGGCGGTGCGCATCTTCGTATAGGGGCGCTGCTTGGGCTATACCACAATAATCAAAGCCTAAAGCCTGAGAAGATTGTTTGATGAAGTTGGTATGTGATACAGTATTCAAATTATGTTAAACTAAAAGGTAAAATTAATTAAAAACCCCGCCCTAATTGGGCGGGGTCGTGGAAAATATAGTTAAATCAATTTATTTAACAGATGCGGGAGCTGGTGTAGCCTTTTCTTTGGTTATCTTTTGTACAGACGACTCACCTAGCGATCTTTTCTTTCCAAATTCTAACAACACCGGTGCTGCTACGAAAATAGAAGAATACGTCCCGGTTACGATACCGATCAACATAGCAAAAGCAAATCCTTTTGTCACCTCGCCACCCACCAGGAACAAAATCAAAATAGTAATAAATACGGTGAGTGATGTCATGATGGTTCGGCTTAGCGTATCATTGATCGCTTTATTGATAATATCACCTCTTGATGCTCCTTTCATACTATGACTGTACTCACGTACACGGTCGAATACGATAACGGTGTCGTTCATCGAGAAACCGATCACAGTTAGTATGGCCGCAATAAAGTGCTGGTCAATCTCTAATGGGAAAGGAACGATGTCTTTAAAAAATGAGAATACGGCTAACGTTACTAATACGTCGTGCAACAAGGCAAACACCGTTCCTAATGAATATCTCCAGTCGCGGAAGCGTATCAGTATATAAAGAGCGATCGCCATTAACGCCCAGAACGTAGCCCATTTAGCGCCCGATTTCAAATCATCAGAAATGGTAGGATCTACTTTTTTAGACTGCTCAATATTTCTAGCTTCAAATTCAGCTTCTGTAACACCTGCAGCTAAGAAAGGTTGCAGGCCTTCATATAATTTTCCCTGAACTTTTTTATCTGTTTCCTCACCTGACTGATTGATCAGGTAGTCGGTGGTGATATCTAATTTGGTATTAGTACCATAGGTTTTAATAACAGGGAAGTGACCAAATGTTTTATTCAATGAATTTCTTACATCATCTACCACAACAGGTTTAGTGAAGTTAACAATGTAACTACGACCACCACTAAACTCAACCCCTTCACGGAAGCCATTGAAAACAGCAGCAATACCAAGTATAAGCACCACTACAGAAATACCGTAGGCCACTTTTCTATATTTAATAAAATTAAAACTGGAATGCCTGAAGATTTTCTTTGAAATAGGAGTGAAGTAATTAAAGTGACGGTTTTTCTTTGTCCACGTATCAGTGATCAACCGGGAAACTACGATACCGCACAATAATGATAAAAGGATACCAATGATTTGCGTGGTAGCAAAACCTAAAACAGGGCCTAATCCAAAATAGAAAAGGATACAGGCAGTAAGTAAGGTAGTAATGTGCGCATCCAGCACCGGAGCTAATGAACGCTTATAGCCATCTTTAACAGATTGCTGGTAGGATTTGCCCCTTGTTAGTTCTTCTTTAATTCTTTCGAAGATGATTACGTTGGTATCAACTGCCATACCGATAGTAAGTACTAAACCGGCAATACCTGCTGCAGTAAGTGTAGCATTAAAAGCAGTTAATACACCTACGGTGAAAAGCAAGTTTAATATTAAAGCAATATTAGCCACCCATCCACCAGTGTTATAGTAAATTAACATTAAAGCGAAGATCACCAGGAAGGAAATGATAAATGCCATGGAACCGCCTTTTACTGCTGCTTGTCCCAGGGTTGGACCTACCACTTGCTCTTGCACAATTTTAGCAGGAGCTTGTAGTTTACCCGCTTTTAAAATATTCTGCAGATCCTGGCCTTCCTGCACAGTAAAGTTTCCACTGATCTGGGAGTTACCGCCGCTTATTTTATCCATCACATTGGGGGCAGAATAAACGATGTCATCTAACACGATAGCAATGGGACGGCCTTTATTGGCTTCCGTCATCTTTTCCCAAATGCGCTCCCCTTGTTTATCCATTGCCATGCTCACAGATACTTTACCAAATTGGTCATAGTCCTGGTTAGCATCGATAACATGATCCCCTTCCAATTCAGCCTTATCAGTACCTGGTACTTTCTTTAAAGCATATATAGGCACAAAATTTTGCATTTTGCCATCCTTATCTTTTTCTGTCATACCATAAACAAACTTCGCATCACTTGGTATTACATTTAATACAGCCGGATTTTGAAGGTAGCTGTTAACAGTACCCGTATCGCTTAATGCTACATAACCGAGCATCGGCGAGTATTCCGGCTTACCATCTTTATTATTATCGCTGGGAGGTATAAATTGTATAATGCTTATAAGTGGACGCTGAATTCTTGAAGAAGTGTCAGTTCCCGCTTTTTTAGCGGCATTCCCTTTTGCTAATTCCGCTAATGTTTTCTTAGCAGTATCAGCGGTGGTGGCAGCTATGGCGGTAGTATCTTTTTTAACGGTATCAACTTTTGGTTTACTACCGTTCAATACAACTCCCAATGCTTTGTCGGCCGCCTCTATTGATTTATCTAATTCAGAAATATTATAAACAGCAAAGAATTGCAGGTTAGCTGTTGATTGTAAATATTTACGTACCCGCTCCGGATCATCAGCACCCGCTAATTCCACGGTGATAATACCTTTGTTTTCATCCAGGTTAATGTTCGGCTGGGCTACACCAAACTTGTCAATACGCTTGGTAAGCACATTATACGTTTGCTTCATAGCAGCGTTCGCTTCTTCGCGTATGTAATTGATCACTGCATTATCAGATGCATTTATCTTTACTTTATTACGGGTGCTGTTAGCAAAATAAGGAGCTAAGTTAACACCAGGATTTACGGCTTTGAAGGATTGTCCGAACAACGTAATATAATCAACATCACTACTTGTTTTGCGGCGGTTAGCTTCTTCTATGGCCTTTTTAATCTCAGGGGCATTAGGATCGTTAGCCAGTCCTTTAATCAAGCCGGTAAGCTCAATGTCCATAGTAACATTTATCCCACCTTGCAAGTCAAGTCCCAGCAATAGCTCACTTTCCTTCGATTTTTGGTAAGATGTTCCCCACCAGGTGATGGATTTATCTTTTGTGCTATCAAGCAAACGTTGGCGACGTGCTTTAAATAATTGATCCAGCGTATCTTGATAGAGCGTTTGTAAGTCCTTATTGCCTGGGTATTTTTGTTCGGCAGTAGGGTAGTTGACACTAACAAATTTTGTGGCCTTTGCTTCCATGGCTTTTTCGTGTTTGTTCACAAACCATGTGAAGGATAGCAGGTAAAGAGAGTAGATTATAAATAATCCTACAAAAATACTGACCAAAGATCTCATTGGACTCGTTGTTTTTATTAGTAATTTTTTAAGAAGTCCGCAAATATAGGGTTCTTTTTGGCTACTTTTGCCCCTTAAATTTTAAAAGAAATATGCAATTGTCCTCACTCCTTGACCGCTTTTCTGAGCCCGAAACCCTCAAAATGGCTAAATTAGGAAGGGAACTAAGGGCAAAAGGGATAGATGTTATTGATCTCAGCCTCGGAGAGCCGGATTTTGATACGCCGGAGCATATTAAACTGGCGGCTAAAAAGGCCATCGACGACAATTATAGCCATTATACGCCGGTAGCGGGTTATATGGACTTGAGAGAAGCCGTTTGCACGAAATTTAAGAGAGATAATAACCTCGATTATACGCCCGAAAATATTATAGCATCCACAGGGGCTAAACAATGTCTTGCCAATGCTATTCTGGCTTTAGTGGATGAAGGGGAGGAAGTGATCATCCCGACACCTTTTTGGGTCACCTATTCCGAATTGGTGAAAATAGCGAGGGGGAAGGTCGTGACGGTAAAAACGGATCTTAAAAACGGTTTCAAAATCACTCCCGGAGAACTGGAAGCAGCCATAACTGATAAAACCAAGGTGTTTTTATTTTCTTCTCCCTGCAATCCTTCCGGCGCTGTTTACAGTAAATCAGAATTAGCAGCTTTGGCGAATGTATTTAAAAAATATCCTAACATAGTTATCATTTCTGATGAAATATATGAATACATCAATTTTGTAGGCAAACATGAAAGTATTGCGCAATTTGATGGATTAAAAGAACGTACGGTAATTGTAAATGGATTAAGTAAAGGATTTGCCATGACGGGATGGCGATTAGGTTATTTGGCAGCGCCTGTTGATATAGCTAAAGCTTGTGAGAAACTACAAGGGCAGTTTACCAGCGCCACTTGTTCCATTACACAAAAAGCGGGTGTGGTGGCTTTAACGACAGATATAAAGCCTTCGCTGGAAATGACAGCAGAGTTTGCCCGCAGAAGAAAAAGAACCCTGGAGCTTGCATCGCAAGTGCCCGGTATTATATGCAACGATCCGGAAGGGGCGTTTTATATTTTTCCTGATGTGTCTTCTTATTATGGTAAAACATTAGCAGGAACTACTATTAATAATGCTGCCGATTTCTCTATGTACTTATTAAATACGGCTTATGTGTCCTCTGTAATGGGAGATGCGTTTGGTGAGCCAAACTGTGTACGCTTTTCCTTTGCCAATAGCATGGAGAATATTGAGAAAGGATGGGAGCGGATTAAGAAAGCGTTGGCACAATAAGTTTGGCTACGCTATTATTAGTCTAGAGTTAGTCCTACCATACTGTGTAAAGCCGGTATTTCCACCTCCGGAAACCCTTTTTTAATTAATCTATCTCTAAATTCCTGCTGCACATCATATTCCCCATGAACAATGAAAAGCTTTTTAACCAGCTTTGGATCCTGGCAGGCAAGGAACTGGCTTAGGTCGTTGTAATCACCATGGGCGCTCATGCTACGGATAGCGCCAATTTCAGCATTTACTTCATGCTTAACGCCAAAAATGGAGACTTCCTTATTTCCTGCCATTAATCTTCCTCCCAATGAATAGGGCTCGCAGTAGCCGGTAAGTAAAATAGTGTTCTTACTATTTTCAATATTATTACCAATATGATGCTTGATCCTGCCTGCTTCTGCCATTCCGCTGGCAGAAATAATTACAAACGGATCGTTGCGGAAATTCAATAATTTAGATTCATCGGCATTTTGAATATATTGTAATCCTTTGAACGAAAAGGCATCATTATCATTTTCTAATGTATGACGAACAACTTTATTAAAATATTGCGGGTATTTTTTTACTAATTCAGTAGCTTTCATACTTAGCGGACTATCCACAATATAATCAAGTGCAGGTAATCTTCCTTCCTGTTCCAGCTGATTTAGTGCATACAACAACTCCTGCGTACGACCCACACTAAAAGCAGGCATAATCAATTTCCCCTTTTTCTCTAAACAGGTTTTCTTTATCCAGGAAAGTAATATGTCGGGGTTGGTAGCTTGCTGATCATGCAATTTATTTCCATAAGTTGATTCTATTAAAATATAATCTGCCTGGGGAAAGACTTCCGGTGAGCGAAGAATGGCATCATGATATCTACCTACATCGCCGCTAAAAGTAATGCGGGTTGTTTTTCCATTTTCGGTTGCTTTAAGGTGCACCGCTGCACTTCCAATAATGTGACCGGCATCGGTGTACATTACTTCCACATTTTCATCAACGGTAAACCACTGTCCATATTCAACCGGTTGAAAAAGCTCAAAGCAGGCACGTGCATCAATAATAGTATATAAGGGTTGAAGTAATGGCTGCGCCATTGCCAACCTTTTTTTATTTGCATACTTTACATCATCCTCCTGGATTTTAGCAGAATCTTCTAATAAAATAGTAGCGAGTTCTTTGGTGGCAGGGGTGCAGAATATTTTTCCTTTAAATCCATCCTTAACTAACTTAGGTATTAAACCACAATGGTCTATGTGGGCGTGCGACAGAATTAAATGCGTAACGCTTGCCGGCTCAAAACCCCAGGTTTTGTTTAAGGTGTCAGTATCCTTACCCATGCCCTGGAACATTCCGCAATCGAGCAGATATTGTTTTCCATTGGTTAAGGATAATAAATGTTTAGAACCGGTAACTGTTCTTGCGGCGCCGTGGAAAGATATTTTCATTTGATTATTTTTATTTTAAACCTAACACATCGCTCATGCTATAGATTCCTTGTTTGTCTTTAATAAATTCTGCTGCTAATACAGCCCCCGTGGCAAACCCTGTTCTGTTGTGTGCTGTATGGATAATTTCAATATCGTCAATAGCAGAAGTGTAAAGCACATGGTGAGTGCCGGGTGCCGGATCCATACGTTCGCTAATGATCGCTAGTTCAGAAGCAGTAGCTGCCTCCTTATTTATCCAATTATGTTTACGTGGTATATACTCTAATACTTGCTCGGCAAGGGTAACGGCTGTTCCGCTGGGCGCATCTTTTTTTTGGGTATGATGTATTTCTTTCAATTTTACATCGTAATCACTATGATTAGCCATTAATTCAGCCAGGCGTTTATTGAGCTCAAAGAAAATATTTACACCAACGCTATAGTTGCTGGCATAAACTAACGCGCCCTTTTGCTTTTCACAATATTCTTTAACGGTAAGCCATTTATCCAGCCACCCGGTAGAGCCACAAACGACAGGTGTTTTATGTTCCAGGCATTTCATTACATTATTAAAAGCGCTTGCGGGACTGGTAAATTCAATAGCTACATCTGCTTTAGAAAGATTTGCTGCATTCAGATCACTGGCATTATCAAGGTCTATTTTTAAAACTATTTTATGTCCCCGCTGTATGGCAATTTCTTCAATAGCTTTTCCCATTTTGCCATATCCTATTAAAGCTATATTCATGCTCTCGTTTTGTGTTAATGAAAGGTAAGCACCAGGCTTAACCCTGCAAAATTATTATCTAAAGAAGGTTTAATCTTAAGACTAAGATCTTCATTTACATTAAAGCCCCGCAAATGGGCATCTACGGCTGCATCCACCACGTTTAATCCCCAAAAAAGAATAAGGAACAGCACACTGTAATCTATATTTCGCCGAAACACATTCCTGTTTTCTCTTAATGAGTTGATCGCATTCGATTCAATAAAGGGTTGAAGCTCCGGCGCCACATTAACGAAGTTGGCGGAGTCTTTATCTATCAAAACATTATAAGCGAAGCGAAGTTTTTTATATTCCTTTAAGTTAGACTGTAATATAAATCCCGTTGTTCCTATTGCTGCATATACAATCGGTATTTTCCAATACTTATGATTGTAGGCTTGTCCCCACCCCGGTAAAATGGCAGAACGTATAGCAGCCCCCCTGGGTGTTTTAAGCGAATCTATCCTTTGCGAAAAAGAGAAAACAGAAACGAAGATTAACGATATAAACAAGAGAAAACGCAATACGCTCATGCTCTGCTAGTTTGTAGATACACCTATCTGGTCCAATATCTTATTTAGCTCCTGTAAAGAAAAATATTCGATAGTAATGTTACCATTACCTTTTTTGCTATGTTGTAACCTCACTTTTGTGCTGAAATGAGAAGAAAGATTGTCTTCTATTTTCTTATAAGCAGGATGCAACCCGGTCTTTGCTGAAGTCTTGGTAGGGGTGCCTTGCTTATAAATGCTTCTAACCAGTTCTTCCGTCTGACGAACAGAAAGGTGTTTGGCTTTTATTTCATTATAAACATATAACTGCTTATCCACTGTTTCAATATTGATCAAAGCTCGTGCATGTCCCATGCTTAAATGACCCTGCCGCACAGCCACTTGTATATCTGGTGGAAGTTTTAATAAGCGGATGTAATTGGAAACCGTGCTTTTTTCCTTGCCCATACGTTCCGCTACTTGTTCCTGCGTGTGTGACAATTCATCCATCATCCTTTTATAGCTAAGCGCCACTTCTATAGCATTTAGATCTTCCCTTTGCAAGTTTTCCAATAAGGCCAGCTCTAACAACTGTTGGTCATTGGCCTGGCGTATATAGGCAGGAACATCTTTAAGTTTAGCAATATTGGCTGCACGAAAACGACGTTCACCCGCTATAAGACGATATTTACCTGAAGGTAGTTTAGAAACCGTAATAGGTTGAATAATATCGTGGATCCGTATAGATTCAGCCAATTCATTCAAGGCTTTTTCATCAAAATCGCGGCGAGGCTGTTTGGGATTTGTTTCTATCTGATCCAGCGGGATACGCATGATATTAGTTACGGCCTCTGCCACATTGGTCTTAAGCGTACCGGTAGTGGTCTTTAAGTCGGCGTCAATATTTTGAAGGAGGGACCGTATCCCTTTTCCTAAAGCGTCTTTATCTTGTTTTTGGGTCATAGTTATTGTACTTTATTCCATTACTCTTTCTTCTTGCTTTATTTTGGTCATGTTGTTTTTTTGCAGGACTTCCTTCGCCAGGTTGAGATAGTTGATAGCGCCTTTGCTGGCAGCATCATATAAAACAACTGGTTTGCCCATACTGGGGGCTTCACTGATCTTTGTATTCCTATGAATGATCGTGCTGAAAACGATCTCATCGAAATGCCTGCGCACTTCGCTCACCACCTGGTTGCAGAGGCGCAAGCGGCCATCATACATGGTCATAAGGATGCCTTCAATTTCCAATGCAGGGTTCAGTCTGTTCTGCACGATCTTAATAGTATTTAATAACTTGCCCAACCCTTCCAATGCGAAAAATTCCGTTTGAACCGGCACAATTACCGAATTGGCAGCCGTAAGGGCGTTTACGGTGATAAGTCCCAAAGAAGGAGAGCAGTCGATGATAACAAAATCATACTCATTCTGTACCGTTTCAATGATATCCTTTAAAATACCTTCCCGGTTAGGGTAGTTGATCATCTCAATTTCAGCACCTACCAGGTCGATATGAGAAGGTACCACATCCAGGTTCGGAATTTCCGACTTAAGCACTACTTCACGAATGGGGGTTTGATTCACCATACAATCGTAGAGGCTCTGGTTTATATTATGAAGATCGAACCCTAAGCCGGTCGTACTGTTTGCCTGGGGATCGGCATCCACCAATAACGTTCTGAACTCCAACACGGCAAGGCTTGCTGCCAGGTTGATAGCAGTGGTTGTTTTCCCTACGCCTCCCTTTTGATTCGCTACGCCTATTATTCTTGCCATATATTTTGCTTCAGCTAATTCCAACAAAAATAACGCTTCGGTTAAATAGTAAGAAGTTTTACTTTTTAAAAGCATATTCTGCCTAATTTAGGCCCCCGGGTAGGTAAGATCACTCTATTTTAAGGGCTTTAGACCCTACACACCGGTAAAAAAGGATAATTTATGCGTAATTCAGGATTTATTTGGGTAGTAATAGCCATTATGGCGCTTTTGGATATTTATATTTTTCAGGCAGTAAAAGTGGTAAGCCAGCATTCACGGTTTCGTATGCTTATTTATACGTCTTACTGGACGTTTTCGATTGCGGCTATTATACTGCTTATGATCCTTCCTTTTTTCAATTATTTAAACTGGCCTAAGTTTATAAGGACTTACATGTTTGCCACTATAGTGGGTGTTTTTCTGGGCAAGCTACTCACTTTTTTATTTTTACTGGTAGATGATATACGTAGGGGGGTGACCTGGTTGGTAACCCGTTTATTTGGTGAGCAAACGGTTGATGCTTCTCAAATAGCACAAGGTATTAGCCGCTCCGTTTTTTTAAGCTGGATAGGAATAGCTGCCGGGGGTAGTTTGTTTGCTACTTTATTATACGGATTTAGTAATAAATATAAGTATGAAGTCAGGAGAGTAAAGATGGTATTTAATAAGCTGCCATCCTCCTTTAAAGGATTGAAGATTGTACATATAAGCGATATCCATTCCGGCAGTTTTACCAATAAAAAAGCGGTGGAGAAAGGTGTGCAAAGAATATTGAAAGAGAAAGCCGACCTCATCCTATTCACCGGTGACCTGGTGAATGATCGCGCTACAGAGATGGAAGATTACATGGATGTATTTAGCAAGCTAAAAGCGCCATTAGGTGTTTATTCCACCCTTGGAAACCACGATTATGGCGATTATGCGAGTTGGGATAGCGCCGCTGCAAAACAATTGAACCTCGAAAAATTAAAAGATGTTCATAAACAATTGGGATGGAGATTGTTGATGAACGAGCACGTTGTACTGCAAAAAGAAAAAGATCAAATTGCTTTATTAGGAATAGAAAATTGGAGCGCTAAGAGCCGTTTTCCCAAGTATGGTAAAATGAGTGAAGCTTATAGAGGGACGGAAAAATATCCTTTTAAAATATTAATGAGTCATGACCCTAGCCATTGGGATGCAGAAGTGAGACCGGAATATAAGGATGTAGATCTTATGCTGGCGGGACATACACATGGTATGCAATTCGGTGTAGAAATTCCAGGATTCAGATGGAGCCCGATACAATATATGTATAAAGAATGGGCAGGTTTATATGAGGAAGGTAATCAAAGGCTTTATGTTAACCGTGGATTTGGGTTTATTGGTTATCCGGGTAGAGTAGGCATCCTTCCTGAAATCACTGTAATAGAGCTTATTTAACAAAATTTTTATTGTGCAATTTTATCTACAGGAATTAAACCTTAGAAATAAATCTCCATCTATACCTTCCTGTTGGCATATATATTGAAATAGTTCATACGTAAACAAAAAGAAAAATCATGAAAATTAAATTCTTTAGTTCGCTAGTCGCCCTTATTATGGTAGTTTCTGTCGCTAAGGCACAGGTTCCTGGTTTTGACTTAGGCATCAAAGCAGGTGCTAACATCACCAAGATAGGAGATGCATCATTTGATGATAAGTTTAGGTTCGGTTACCATGCAGGTGCCTTTGCTGTCTTGAAATTAAGTAAGACCATTCAAATACAGCCGGAAGTTTTATATAGTCAATATGCTACAAAAACATCCAGCGATTTTGATGACGTAACAAATGCTAACAATTTAAAAGATGTAAAACTTAACTATCTTTCTATTCCTTTGTTATTAAACATTAGCCCGGTTCCGTTGCTTTCCTTTCAGGTAGGCCCCCAGTTTGGTATTTTATTGAACCACGATGATAATTTCTTTGAAAATACAAGTGCTGCATTTAAGTCAGGCGATTTTAGTATGGTAGGTGGCGCCCAACTTAATTTGGCCAATCTTAAATTAAGCGCCCGGTATTTTGTTGGACTTAATGACATAGGGGACCTTCCCAATGAGAATGAGTGGAAGAACCAGGGATTCCAGGTTAGTGTAGGATTCAAAATTTTATAATACTACCGCGTTAGCGGTATAATATCGGTAGGGTAAAATTATTTCCTCGACCGCCATCGCAGTTTTAAATGGCATTAAAGTTGACAACTAAAGCATTCTCCCGAAAATATAGGTTTTCTGGAGAATGCTTGTTATTTTGTCACTGAATCTAACTTTAATGAACCATTCCAATTTTTTCCTGAGAGCTGAAGACGATACTGATTTTCTTCCCATAATTCCTTTAAATGAGAGCGAAGCAGCCGATGGGGCTGATATGGAGGTTCCGGAGGAACTGCCCATACTGCCGCTTAGAAATACTGTTCTTTTCCCTGGTGTTGTTTTGCCTATTACCGTTGGTAGGGATAAAAGCATCAAGGCTGTAAATGAGGCATATAAGGGTGACAAATTGGTGGGTGTGGTAGCGCAAAAAGACAGTTCGATAGAAGATCCGGCAGTTAAAGACCTGGAAGAAATTGGAACAGTCGCCAAAATTGTTAAACAAATAAAAATGCCCGATGGCGGCACAACGGTCATTATTCAGGGCAAAAGACGTTTTCGCCTGGCCTCCATCACTTCTGAAGACCCTATTTTTAAAGCAAAAGTGACTTTATTGGATGAAGAGGCTGCTCCCCTAGAGGAGGATTTTGATGCCTATGTAGCTAATATAAAAGAACTTGCTTCCCAGATCATTCATCTCTCTCCCAATCTTCCTTCTGAAGCGGCTATCATTTTGAAGAATATTGAAAATCCTTCTTTTCTTATACATTTTGTCAGTAGCAACTTAAGTACTGACCTGGCCGAAAAACAACGTCTGCTAACGCTTGATAATATTAAAGAAAGAGCTGATCTGCTAATGCAGCTCCTTCAGCGTGAGTTGCAGTTTGCGGAACTTAAAAATAAGGTGACGAATAAAACACGCACGGAGCTGGATAAGCAACAGCGTGATTATTTTCTTCAGCAACAGCTAAAGAGTATTAAAGATGAATTGGGTGGGGATCATAATGATAGAGAGATAAAAGAAATGATGAAGAAGGCCGAAACTAAAAACTGGCCGGCCACTGCTAAAGAGATGTTTAAGAAGGGCATTGAAAAGCTGGAAAGAATGCATCCAACAACACCTGATTATTCGATCGTGTATAATCACCTGGATCTAATGTTGGATCTGCCGTGGGACAATCATACTATCGACATACATGACCTTAAAAAATCGAAGAAAGTATTAGATACGGATCATTATGGAATGGATAAAATTAAAGAACGTATCATAGAATACCTGGCGGTGCTAAAGTTGAAGGGCGATATGAAAAGCCCGATCCTTTGCTTTGTAGGCCCTCCGGGAATTGGAAAGACCTCACTCGGAAAGAGTATTGCTAATTCACTCGGACGTAAGTATGTCCGTTTGAGCTTAGGCGGTATGCACGATGAAAGTGAAATAAGAGGCCATAGAAAAACCTATATCGGTGCTATGCCGGGAAGAATATTACAGTCTATCCGCAAAGTGCAATCTTCTAATCCCGTCATCATTTTAGATGAAATAGATAAAATAGGAAATGATTTTAGGGGCGATCCTTCATCGGCTATGTTGGAAGTGCTTGATCCGGAGCAGAACCATAGCTTTTATGATAATTACCTGGAGCTGGAATATGATCTAAGTAAGGTATTGTTTATAGCAACGGCAAATAACATTGCTAATGTTCAGCCGGCTTTGCGCGACCGCCTGGAAATTATTGATCTAAGTGGTTATGCTATTGAAGAGAAAAAGGAAATTGCTAAACGCCATCTTATACCAAAGCAAATAGAGGCGCATGGGTTAAAAGATGTTGATTTCAAGGTAAAAGATAAATTGCTGGAAAAATTGATTGAAGATTATACCCGTGAAAGTGGTGTTCGTGAGCTGGATCGACAGCTTGCTTCTTTAATGAGAAACCAGGCAAAGGAATATGCCATCAACGGAAAGATCAGGTCTGAAATAGGGACGGCAGAATTAGAAAAGATATTAGGCAAGCCCCGTTACAGTAATGAAATTTACAAAACGGCTAATATGGCGGGTGTGGCAGTGGGACTGGCCTGGACCTATGTAGGCGGTGATATTCTTTTTATAGAAGCTGCATTAAGTGAAGGGAAGGGTGAATTAAAGCTTACCGGTAACCTGGGTAACGTAATGAAAGAAAGTGCTACCACTGCATTGACTTATTTACAAACCAATAGCCGTAAAGCGGGATTAAAAGCAGATATTTTTAATAAAAAGAATATACATATTCACGTGCCGGAAGGGGCGGTGCCTAAAGACGGACCAAGTGCAGGTGTTACGATGCTTACGGCATTGGCTTCTGCTTTTACAGGACGTAAAGTGAGGCCCTATTTAGCTATGACGGGTGAAATTACGTTGCGCGGACAAGTATTGCCGGTAGGAGGTATTAAGGAAAAAGTGTTGGCAGCACGCCGGTCAGGTATTAAAGAAATTATTCTATGTTGGCAGAATGAGAAGGATGTGCAGGATATTGATCCGGCATTCATCCAGGGAGTTAGTTTCCATTATGTAAAAACAATGCAACAAGTGCTTGATTTAGCCTTGGTTTGAGTTGATTAAGATCAATAAGTATAATAAAATGTTAAAGCCCAAAAGAAAAGCAACTTTTCAGTGAACAAAATCCTCTTTTAATTGTTATACATCGTATAAGCGTTATTTCCAGCACAGTGGGATCCGAAGCTTGGAATTCACGTGACTTGAAGTCGCGGCCGCACTGACCCTATAGTGAGTCGTATTAATTTAAATCATACCAACATGGTCAAATAAAACGAAAGGCTCAGTCGAAAGACTGGGCCTTTCGTTTTAATCTGATCGGCACGTAAGAGGTTCCAACTTTCACCATA
>JADMIO010921760.1_pt1 | contig 64637 bp, 59 predicted proteins | sample 8958161 | NCBI WGS metagenome assembly JADMIO01 (sample SAMN16585339, study PRJNA669376) | soil metagenome | isolation source: Crop rotation soil | place: USA: Cullars Rotation, Alabama | collected 2011 | reverse complement strand
AACGAAAGGCCCAGTCTTTCGACTGAGCCTTTCGTTTTATTTGACCATGTTGGTATGATTTAAATTAATACGACTCACTATAGGGTCAGTGCGGCCGCGACTTCAAGTCACGTGAATTCCAAGCTTCGGATCCCACTGTGCTGGAAAGGCTCGCAGGCGCTGGTCATAGACCTGCGCGACAATGGCGGCGGCGCTGACGAACTGGGCAAGCTGCTGTTGTCTTACCTGATCAACGAGCCGTTCAAGTATTACAACGACCTGGTCATCAACAACGATCACTTCGAGTTTATGAAATACGCGGGCCGCGCCGATTTCAAGATCAGCGACAAGCAGGCCGAGCGTGGCGCTGACGGGAAGTTCCATGCGACGAGCCATCCGAACTGGGGCATCAATCAGCCGAGCAAGCCGACCTTCACGGGCAAGGTTTATATTCTGATCAACGGCGGCAGCTTCTCGACGACTTCAGAGTTTCTGTCGCAGGCGCACTATCACAAGCGCGCCGTGTTCATCGGCGAAGAATCGGGCGGCGGCTATTACGGCAACAGTTCGGGGATGATGCCGGCGGTCGTGCTGCCGAATACAAAGGTCACGGTGCGCGTGCCGCTGGTGACCTACCACATGGCGGTCAGCGGTTACCAAGCCGCCGCGCACGGCGTCATGCCGGATTATCCCGTCAATCACACGATAGACGATTTTATCGCAGGCCGTGATAAAGACATGGAGTTGGCGTTGCAGCTTGCGCGGGAAGCGGCGAAAAAGTAAGGCTAGATTTTCTTCAACGGTAAGTTCCCTCAGCCTCCATCTCCAACCGCCAGATGGCGCAGGTCGTACGTTGACAGGGCGCGCGGCGGTCGCCTATCGTGTATAGCTTGTTCCCTATCGCTAAAAGTTTACCGGCTGTTCAAGGCTTATTTCATGAGGCAATTTTTATCTGTGAGGAAGATGACTAATGGAAACGATACCAGCACATGGCGGGCGGCTCATCAATCGTGAGCTTAGCGGCGTCGAGCGCGAAACCTTGCTCGAACGCATCCCTGCCATGCCGCGCCTGACCTTGCGGGCGCGCGAAATCTCCGACCTTGAAATGATCGCCAACGGCGCGTTCAGCCCGCTACAGGGCTTCATGTGTGAAGACGATTACATCGCCGTGCGCGGCAACAAGCATCTCGCATCGGGCCTGCCGTGGACGATCCCCATCACCCTTTCAGCGAGCGACGATTTCGCCGCGACCGTCAAAGAAGGCCAGGACATTGCGCTTTACGCCGACGACGAGCATGTGCTCGGCGTGCTGCACCTCAAACAAAAATACCGCTATGACAAGCAGCGCGAAGCCGAGCGCGTTTACCTGACCACGGAAACCGCGCATCCCGGCGTTGCGGCGCTCTACGAACAGGGCGACTGGCTGTTGGGCGGCAAGATCAGCCTGCTCAATCGCCCGCGCAATTCGCAGTTCCCGGCTTACCGCCTCGACCCGCAACAGACGCGCGAGGCGTTCAAGAAGAAAGGCTGGCACCGCGTCGTCGCCTTTCAAACCCGCAACCCGATTCATCGCGCACACGAATACATCATCAAGTGCGCGCTCGAAATCGTCGACGGATTGTTGCTGCATCCGCTGGTCGGCGAAACCAAGTCGGACGATATTCCGGCTGACGTGCGCATGCATTGTTACGAAGCGATGCTGGAGCATTACTTTCCGCGCACGCGGACGATGCTCGCGGTCAACCCGGCGGCCATGCGTTACGCAGGGCCGCGTGAAGCCATCTTTCATGCCATCATTCGCAAGAACTACGGCTGCACGCATTTCATCGTCGGGCGCGACCATGCGGGCGTCGGCAACTATTACGGCACCTATGATGCACATTACATTTTCAACGAGTTCGATGCGGAAGCCCTGGCCATCACGCCGCTGTTCTTCGATCATTCGTTCTACTGCCGGCGCTGCGACGCGATGGCCTCGAACAAGACCTGCCCGCACGACTCTTCCGAGCACGTCACGCTGTCCGGTACGAAGGTGCGCGAGCTGCTTGCCGCCGGCACGCCGCCGCCGCGCGAGTTCTCGCGCCCCGAAGTCGCCCGTATTCTCATCGAAGCCATGCGGAGGTAGAAGCCAGAAGCCAGAAGTCAGAAGTCAGCATGAAAGTGGAAGTCGGCGGCAGCGAGACCGCTGATCGCGCCGCGGCGGTTCTTCTGACTTCCGGCTTCTGGCGCGGTTTCTTCTGACTTCTGGCCTCTGACTCCTGGCTTCTGCTATTTATTGCCAGTGTATAATCTCTAGAGTATAATCCCGTTGCCGCTAAAGCTTGCCACCGGGCAAGGAGAGCTGTTGGAGGCCCAGCCTTATGATCAGGTGCAACAACTGTGGGACGAACAACATTGACGGAAGCGACTACTGCGACGAGTGCGGCATGAAGCTGGACATCGTTCCGCAGCCGCGCGGACGACAATCGTTCTTCCAGCCGCCGAGCGCCGTCGACAGCGAAGCGCCGCTGCCGCCGAATACGAATGAAGGGCCGCCGATTGCGCCGCCAACCTTTACGACTTCGACGAGCGTCCCCAAACCGGCGATGCCGGCGCGCGAACGCCGCGGCGATCATCGGCGCGCCGAACCGCCCGCGGCGGCACCGCCGCCCGGCAATAACTCGAGCCGGCGTCCGACCGCTACAGATGAACGCGCCGCCTACAGTCCGCGCGCCGGCGAACCCTATTCACCGCCCCCGCCGGAACCGCCGACGCGCGCCGCCGGCGGTCAGACCTATGCGCTGTCATCGCGCGGACGCACGGACGAGATGCTGCCCGATGGCAACAACTCGGCGCTGATGGATAACCCGCGCGTCACGGCGCGGCTCATCGTCGAGCGCGGCGGGCGGGTCGGGCGCGAGTTTGCCATCACCGGCATCGAAACCAACATTGGCCGCTGGGACGCCGACAGCGGCATCTTTCCTGATATCGATCTTGACGAAGACGACCCGGAAGCGAAAATCTCGCGCCGCCATGCGCGCATCATCAATCACAATGGGCAATACTTCATCGAAGACCTCGGCTCGACCAACGGCACGTTTGTGAATCGCGGACGGCGGTTGCTTCCCGGCAAGCGACAGATATTACAAAATGGCGACGAGATCATCGTTGGCAAAACGTTCTTGAAGTTTCAAGTACTCAGATAGGCGGTTTCTGGTTTCTGGTTTCTCGTTCCTGGTTTGCGCGCTGATGGGAGCGAATCCATTCGACGCAATCAACCAGAAACCAGGAACCAGAAACCAGGAACCAGTTGTATGTTTTGCCCTGAATGCGGCAACAAGGTTCAAGCGGAGGAGTCCAATTGTAGTGTGTGCGGCGCCCGGCAGGATTCGACGCCGCTTACGCCGAAGGCGATCATTCTTGAAGCACGCAGCGGACGCAGTGACGACATGCCTGATTCCAAAAAACCTAAACAGGCACCCACACACCAGCTAGAGCCTGGCACGCTCCTGCTCGACCGTTACATCATCGTGCAGCGCGTCGGCGGCGGCGGTATGGGCTCGGTCTATCAGGCGAAAGACAAGCGCCTCGCCGACCGCCTCTGCGCCGTCAAGGAGATGATCGAGCTGTTCGCCGATCAGAACCAGCGCGCTAAAGCTGTCGAAGATTTCAAACGCGAGGCCGAGGTCCTGGCGCAGCTCGATCACCCCTCGATCCCGACGGTCTTCGATTACTTCATCGAAGGCGGGCGTTATTATCTGGTGATGCGCTGGATCGGCGGCGGCGACCTGGCCGAGCAGATGCGCGTGCGCGGCGGCATCGTCGACGAAGTCGCCATTACCAAGTGGGCCATACAGATTTGTGATGTGCTCCACTACATCCATTCGCAGAAGCCGCCGATCATCTATCGCGATTTGAAGCCGGCTAACCTCATGATCGATGACAAATCGAGCCGCGTGATGCTGGTCGATTTCGGCATTGCGCGCATCGTCCGGCCCACGGAAAAAGGCGTCACCGCCATCGGCACGATGGGCTACGCGCCGCCGGAACTGTTTGCCGGCAAGGTCGAGCCGCGCTCGGACATCTATAGCCTCGGCGCGACCATGTTTCATATGCTGACGGGCTCGGACCCGCAGGACAACCCGCTGCTGATTTTCGACTTCAGCAAGAACCCGCGCCCGCGCCAGATCAATCCGAACATCTCGCCGGAGATGGAAGCCATTTTGATGCGCGCGGTGGCGCACAAGCCCGAAGACCGGCACGCTTCGGCGCTCGAATTCATGCGCACGCTCGAAGAACACAGCACGCGCCTGGAGAGTCGCCCGCGACCGGATCCGCCGCGTATGTCGAGCAATTACGCGCGCTCGTCAAATCCGGCTGCCGCCGCGCCACCCTTGCCGCGCGAAGCGAAGCCGAATTATTCATCGACGCCGGCCTCTTCATCGGGCGGCACGGCGTCGGCGACCGGCCAGGATTGGGTCTTCTGCGGTCATTGCGGCGAGAAGATCGGCGCCGACGATGTCTACTGCGCGCATTGCGGCAACCGTCAGCCGGCGGCGGACGCGGCGGCGGCCAGCAGCGCTAGTGCGACCGCCGAGCCGCGCATCACCGCGCAACTGGTGGTCGTCAGCACCAGCGAAATCGTCAAACCGCTATTTTTGATCAACAAAGAGAGCGTGCTGATCGGGCGCACAGACCCGCACACAGGCATCTTTCCTGAAGTCGACCTCACGATGCATGACCCCGAAACCAAAGTGTCGCGCCGCCACGCGCGCATCTACCGGCAGGGCGAGCAATTCCTGATTGAGGATCTGGGATCGGTCAATGGCACGATCATCAATTCGGTCAACGGCGGCTCGATTCGCCTCAACCACAAGTCCCCGCGCGTGCTTTCGCCGGACGACGAACTGCGGCTCGGCGGAACCGTTTTGAAATTCACGGTCAGCTAGGGTAATTTAATCGGTAGCCGGTGGCCGGTAGTCGGTGGTCGGTTGATGCGAAATTGACTGACTCCCGACTACCGGCCACCGACTACTGATTACTGTCTTATGCAGAAATTCTGTCCATACTGTGGCAAACCGTTGAGCGAGCGCTCGAAGTTCTGCCCTTCCTGCGGCAAGGCGACGCCCGCCCGCCAACAGCCGGCAACGGTCGCCGTCGATGAGCGGGCCACGCAACCGATGAGCCCGCCGCCAGCGCCGCCACTTACGGATCGAGTGCGCCCGCGCCCTGTGGTTGCCAGGCCGGCCAGCACGGCGACAGACGGTCAGCAGCGGCGGTTCGCGCCGCCCACTTATGCGTTTATCGGCTCGCTCGAAAGCGCCGGCTTCGGCCTGCGCTACGGCGCCTGGATGTTCGATTTTCTGATTTCGCTCATCGCCATCATGGTCTTCACGTTCATCATCACGGCGGTGAGCAAGCAATCGGTCGTCGGCTCGAACAGGGATTTGTTTCTTGTAGCCGGGCTTACATTGTTGTTATTTCTTTTGAACTTCGTCGTGCTGGCCGGGATCACCGGGCAGACCGCCGGCATGCGCATTCTCGGCATCTACATCGTGCGCGAGAGCGGCAAGCCATTCACCATCAAACACGCGGCGGTGCGCCATCTGCTCGGCTATCCGTTGTCGATGGCGGTCTTCTTTTTGGGCTTTCTCTGGATGCTCTGGGATCCGCGCCAGCAGGGCTGGCACGACAAGCTCGCGCACACGATTGTCGTAATGTCGAAATGAAGAGAAGACAGAATTCGGGAGTCAGAAGACAGAATCAAAGCGCAGGCGACAGCCGACTTCCTTTTTCATTCTGACTCCTGATTCCTGACTCCTGACTCCTGGTGTTCTATGTCTACGTTTATCATTCGCCCCAAAGATTACGAAGCGTCATCGATCAAGATGGATCGCATGAAGCTGACGATTGGCCGTTCGTCGCGCAACGACATCTGCATCGGCGATCCGTTCGCGTCGCGTCTGCATGCGGAACTGCGCCAGGAAGGCGATCACGTCCTGCTGGTCGATAACGGCAGCGCCAACGGCACCTTCCTCAACGGCCAGCGCGTCAGCGGCACGATACGCCTTGAGCCGGGCGACTTGATTCGCATCGGCGAGACGGAGATCGAATACAAGTCTGAAGAGCAGGACATGATGTCGGGCGCGACCGTCTTTTTGTCCGGCCCTGTGGGGGCGCTGCCGGCGGATACCATCACCTCGCCCATCGCCTCGCGCTCGACCAGCGATTTGATCTCCTCGATCAAGTCGGGCCAGATTGCCGAAGATATGCGACCGCGCGCCAACAATATGCGCACCCAGCTTGCGCCCGAAGCGGCGACACAGGGCCGTGACCTGTTGAGCATCGTCTCGCAGGTCGGCATCGCCTTGCTGCCGCGCACCACGCTCGAAGACACCTTGAAGCTGACCGTCGATCTGGTCTTTCAGGCGATCCCGGCGGAGCGCGGCTTCCTCTTCCTGAAAGAAGCGGGCGACATCGTCTGCAAGATCGCGCGCGGTGCGCACGCCGGGGCATTGCCGATGGCGTCGCAGATACAGATCAGCCGCTCAATCACCAGCAAAGTCATCGGCGAAGGCGCGTCGGTGCTGACCTCAGACGCCATGCACGATCCGCGTTTTCAAGCGCAGCAGTCGGTGGTGCTCTCGCAGATACGCTCGGTCATGGCCGTGCCGCTGGCTTCGGGTGAAGAGATCTTCGGCATGATCTACGTCGATAATCCGTTCCACAATCGCTTCCGCGAAGAAGACCTCAAGGTGCTGACGACCATCGCCTCGGTCGCTTCGATCAAGATCGAACACGAACGCTTGCTCGAAGAGCGCCTGGAGAAGCGGCGCATGGAAGAAGAGTTGAAGGTCGCCTCTGAGATTCAGATGCGCCTGCAGCCGGTCGCGCCGCCGAAGATCGACGGCTGGGACATGACCGGCGTGTCGTTCCCGTGTCGTGAGATTGGTGGTGATTATTACGATTTCATCCAGTGCAAGAGCGATCCCTGTTTGACGGTCGCGGTCGGCGATGTGTCGGGCAAAGGCACAGGCGCGGCGCTGCTGATGTCTTCGCTGCACGCGGCGGTGCGTGCGCAGGCGCAGACGCGGCGCTCGATCAGCGAAGTGATGGCCGAGATCAACGAGTATATCTTTGAGAACTCGCCGTCGAATAAATTCCTGACGCTGTTCTACGGCACCATCAATCCACAGACCGGCGAGTTGAAGTATTCGAACGGCGGCCACAATCCGCCGATGCTGGTGCGCACGACCGGCGAAGTGCTGCTCCTGGACAAAGGCGGCCTGCCGGTTGGCATGATGAAAGGCATGCCCTATCAGGAAGCCTCGGTCTCTTTTAATCCCGGCGACGTGCTGGTGATCTACAGCGACGGCATCACGGAATCGGTGAATGAAAAAGACGAAGAGTTTCAAGAGGAACGCTTGATCGAAGTCGTGCGCCATAACCTGAACCGCTCGGCCTCTGGCATACGCGACCGCATTGACGAAGCGTTATCGCGCTTCGTCGGCACCATGGCTCCGGTCGATGATATGACGCTGATGATTATCAAACGTTGCGCTTGATGATGGCGTAAACGGCACCGGTTTGGTTCGGTGATTTAGCTCGCCGCGACCGGGGCGGCATTGGTGAATTCAGCGCACTTCGGATCGCGCGGGCCGCGATCAACAAACTCCGCCCCATCTCGAAACGCATGATGATCTGGCGGCAGACCGTGGTCGATCATCGCCGCGAAATACTCATCGATCTGCTTAAAGATTTCAGCGATGGTTGGCGAATGAAAGACGCGCTCGCGCAGCCGCGCGCCGCCCGCCAGCCCGTGCGTGAAGTAGCCGCACATCTGCTTGAGCTTGCCGGCCAGCGCGCGCTCGTGCAGTTCGTCTTTCAGTAATTCATAATACCGATGCAGCACCTGCTGCTTTTCGGCAAGCGACGGTTGATGCGGCGGCTCATTGCGCATCCGTTCCGCGGTTTGCCGAAAGATCCACGGATTGGCAATCGCCCCGCGTCCAATCATCACCGCATCGACGCCGCTTTCATCGAGCCGCGCCATGGCCTGCTCTGCCGTCACCACGTCGCCACAGCCAACCACCGGAATGGATACGGCGCGCTTGACCGCAGCGATGATCTCCCAGTTGGCGCGACCGCTGTACCCCTGTGTGCGCGTGCGCCCGTGAACCGCCAGCATCTCGCCGCCGCAATCTTCGACCAGCCGCGCCACTTCGACGGCGTTGATCGAGGCGTCATCCCAGCCTGTGCGAATCTTCATGGTCAGCGGAATCGTCACGGCGCGGCGCACGCGACGCAGAATCTTTTCAAGCTGCGGCAGGTCGCGCAGCAGCGACGAACCGCCGCCGCCGTTGGTGACCTTTCTCGCAGGGCAGCCGCAGTTGATGTCAACGATGTCAGCGCCGCTCTCTTCGATGATCTCTGCGGCCATTGCCATGCGTTCTTCGTCGTGGCCGAAGATTTGAATGGATAGAGGGCGCTCTTCGGGCAGGAACTTCATCATGCGATGCGTGCGCATATTGCCGCGCGTCAGCCCTTCGACCGAAATGAACTCGGTGACGATCAAGCCGACGCCGCCGAGTTCTTTAATCAAGCGGCGAAATGACGAATCGGTGACGCCGGCCATGGGCGCGAGCACCAGGTTCGGTTTGATCTCAAGGTTGCCTATGTGGAACTTTCCCGTCGCACTCATAAGCGAAAAGTTTAGCACAAAACCAAATCAACATGCTGAATGATGTGCGATGAAAGATGGATGAGCGGGAAGGCTGGAGATGCGCTACGCGCGTGGCGGAAACAGTAGCGCATGGTTTATAAATAATCCGCTTGCATTTTCCTCCTTAGTTCATCATTCATCATTCTGCATTCATCATTTCCCCATAGTAACGGCAATACTCAACGAGGCAGCACTGCTCGCAGGCGGGCTGCTGCGGGCGGCAGACGCGGCGACCGTGACGGATCAGGTTGACATGCACTTCGTAGTAGCGGCCTGCGGGAATCATCGCGGTCATCAAGCGGTGCGCTTCTTCATCCGAGCAACGCTCAGGGATCAGCGCCAGCCGCCGCGCGATGCGAAAGATGTGTGTGTCTATAGGAAAGATCGGGCGATTGCAGGCGAACAGCAAGGTGCAGGCGACTGTCTTGGGGCCGACGCCTTTGAAGCTTGAAAGGAAGGCGACGGCTACTTCGAGCGGCGCAGTATGCAGGAAGGTAAGATCGAGCGCGCCACGCCGCTCATAGATTTCATTGAGCAGTTGCTTGATGCGCACGGATTTCTGTTTCGCCAGCCCGCCGGAGCGAATCGCATCTTCAATCGAGGTGACGCGCGCGCGCCGCGCTTTGTCCCAGGTTGGGAATTTCTGCTTGAGACTGGCAAAGGCGCGATGGCTGTTGGCATTCGTGGTAGATTGCGAGAGAATCGTTTCAATCAGTACGTCGAGCGGGTCAAGCCCGGGCTCAGATTCCGGCACGCCGTAGACGGCTTTGAGATTTTGAATCACGTAAGCAAGGCTTTCCGGGGCTTCACTGAGGTCTTGCTGGCTCATTCTTCAAGTTCTAACAAAGCGGGGCAAAGTGCGCAACGTCGCATAAAGCATGCGGCGAGTAGTTGATTGAAATTCGCTGTGGTTGACACTGCGCGCGCCGGTTTGCGATAATCCTGCTTTGACAATTGCGCACTGATTCGCAGCAGTGCCACATACGCGCCCGTAGCTCAGTTGGATAGAGCGTTTGGCTACGAAAACACCCAAGAGCTAAATCCCCGCAGATTCAACAACTTACAAGATATATCTTAACTCATTGAGCGTTTGCTTACGGAGAAACGGTATGTCTTTAGACGAGTTGTTCGATCAGTTCCGCAAAGAGAAACTATATCTTAAAGGTGTCTCCAGCAAGACCCTCCTCTGGTATGACTATTCTTACAAAGCCTTCAAGAAGTATGGTGGTGAGTTGTCAGAAATCAACAAGCTGCTCCTCAAGCAGTTCGTCATGAATATGCAGCAATCAACCCTGTCTAAGCGGACTGTCAACAACTACATCAGGGGGGTGAACTCATTCTTGACGTGGCTGCACGAGAACGAACTTATTGGTGAGCATTTCAAAATCAAGAAAGTCAAAGAAGAAGAAAAGCTGGTCAAGACCTTCACCGACACTCAACTTAATGCCATCATCCGCTGGAAGCCAAAGGGGTGGTTCCAGTGGCGGCTGCATGCCGTCCTCTCAACCATCATTGACACTGGCATCCGCATAGATGAAGCCCTGAGCCTCAAGCGAGCAGATGTGGATTTTGAGAATCTGCTCATCACCGTTACGGGCAAGGGAAACAAGCAGCGCATTGTTCCCTTTTCCCGTGAGCTTCGTAAGATCATCTGGAAGTGGAGCAAGAAGCACTCACACGATTATTTCTTTCCGACCAAGGACGGCAGTAAAATCATGTACGATAACTTCCGGCGTGACATGAGAGCATTGGGCGACCTTCTAGGAATTAAGGGTGCGCGGGTCAGTCCTCATACGCTCAGGCACTATTTTGCTCTGCACTTCCTGCGACGTGGCGGAGACCTATATACACTTTCAAGGATTCTTGGGCATACCGACATCAGGACTACACAGATTTACTTGCGCTCGATGGGCATTGAGCAAATCAGGGAGAGCCACACCAGATTATCACCCTTGAATGCTCGGAGATGACCGATGCCCTTTGACGGTTCTTGATGATTGCAAGGCTGCCGATGAAGCTGACACAAGCTTACCCTTCTTTCTTCTTTCTTCATGCTAGGTGGGATACTCAGTTTTTACTCGTGGGCAATTATTAGGGGAGGTGCAATCCAGAAATTTCACCGTTGACCTGATGGAACTGCTGATCCAGTGCCCTGTAGCTACGGCGGTGATGTAGATGCTTCACTCGAACCTTTGACTGAATACCAATGTGCGCCCGATGGTATCTCAGTCTTTTTTTGTGGTATAAAAATCAAATGCTAAGTCCACTTTATCCTGAAATAGACAAAAAAATTGCAGCATTGAGAAAAAGGTTGTTTAAAGCCGACCAACTTAGACAGCCAAATCTTCCCAGCTCGCTATATCACTATACAAATGCAGGTGGTCTTCTGAGTATTCTTGTCTCTAGCCGCCTTTGGGCAACAAATGCATATTATCTAAATGATAGTTTAGAAATCGAACATGCTGCCAACCTCGTTACTACCATACTTGAGAAAGAAGCAAGTAAGGCCAAATCAAAAGCAGTAAAAAAGTTCATAGAAAAGTCTTCTTCTAACTTTAACTATTTCGAGGGTGAAGATAGCTTTAATTACGCATATGTAGTTTCCTTCTGTGAGCAAGGAGATTTGCTCAGTCAATGGCGTGGGTATGGTGCCACAGGTGGTGGTTTTGCTATAGGGATAAAGCCAGATATTTCTATAGGAAATCCCGTATTTAGCCCTGACCATCATTTCATAATGCTTAGAAAAATCGTTTACGATAGAGCCGTACAAGCAGACATTCTTACGACCACGATTAGTAAAATCGTAAAACTATTTGAAAGCTTAATAGGAGGTGTAAGCCCCAACCACGTTGATATGATTATTGCTAGATTTAGCATGTTTCTAAGGCAAGAATTAGTAATTCATATGTTTACTTTCAAGGACCCTGCTTTTTCAGAAGAGCAGGAATGGAGATTGGTTTCTCTTGCGGATTTTGAATTTCCACATTTTAGGGACCAATTAAGATTTAGAGCAGCTAATAAACTTCTTATACCTTATTACGAGTTAAATGTTTCCCCCTTACTTGCAAATGACAAGGGCAAATTATCAATTAATGATATTGTTTTTGGTCCAACCTTACATGATGTTTTGACAACCCAATCTTTAGCTATGGCAGTAATAAAATATGGCTATGATTTATCAAATATGGATATAAGAGCCTCCAAGGTTCCCCTTAGATTTTAGAAAGAAGAAAAGCCCTCTCATTTCTGAGAGGACTTCTACTGAATCTACCAAGGTATATCGGCTGACGGATCACTATCTTCTTCCTCTGGCTCTGGTATCGGATCACGCTGCGGAAGCTGCTGGCCGTAGACCACGAGTTCAGCAAGTTTCCGGGCCTGTGTCACCTGGAGCTTGGCATCAGCAAAGGTATTACCTGCCTGTAGGAATGCCGCTAGAAAGGCAGTCTGACACTTACCTACGGCTATCTCATCCCAATCTACATCCTCGCTAGGCTTCAGATTTTGACCTATACGGGCTTCTTTTGCTGAAGGTGTAGGAATTGGCTGGCTTGGGGCTGGAACGCCAGCAGAGGGAAAAATAGAGTACATATTGCGGAATACACCACCTTTGGGGTTAGGCTTCTCTTTGTAGCTGATGGTTGCCGCATCTCCGATAGCGTACCTGTTCCCGTGGTTCCCTGACTGCCACTGTAAATATACGTCCTGCGGCACTCCCTGAAACTCCTTAAAGAATGAGTAGGAAACTCCGTCCTGATCCTTCACATAGACTCTTGTACCATCATCGCTCTCTTTCGCTTCTTTGATGACGATGGTTTTCTTTTGATAGTCGCTCATAGATTCAATTTATTAATTCCAAGTAAGTTCATTACTTCGGGCAGGTTTGTAATAATCCTGTCCATTGTTTCATTGTAGTAGGTGTCTAACAGTTCTTCGGGCAGTTCATTCTTTTGGTAGAAATGCCAGAGGGCAATACGCAAGCGTTGTGAGCTTCGCTTAGGAACTTTGGCAATCAGCTTCTTATCCCCGGCCTGAATCATAATGCGGATAGGTGACACAGTATAGATTGCATCGGCAGTTCCGTCCTGGTTTGGCTTCTCCTGGTAATTCAGGTGGTCAAACTCGCCGGATATGATGAGGTACTTTTCCCTCTCTGGTGGTTCGGGGACATTGAACTTGCCCTTGAACTGGACCCAATGACTATTGATGTTCATTGGCTTATTTCTTAATTGCTACTGCTTTCTTAAAGGCTTCCCCAGCTACAAACTTTAGAGTGTTGAGCTTGGGGATAGTTATCTTCTGATCCGGCTGACGTGGATTCACGCCAATGCGGGCCTCACGATGCGACACTTTGAACTTTCCAAACCCGGAGATTAGAACCTCTCCGTCATTCTTCAACTTTTTGTAGATGATTCCAATAAATGTGTTGAGCATTCTCTCTGCATCCCTGTAGGGTACACTACAGTGGATAGCAAGCAACTCAATTACTTCTGATTTGTTCATATATATGATGATTAATGATTGGCGACCTTTTAATTAAGCGTAGCATTTCTACGGATGCCGTCAACAAGCCAGAAAAGCATCGTTTTTATTGAGGTTTGATTAAAAACGCTTAAAGTTGTCCACAGGACAAAATGAGTGTTTCTCACTACAATAAAGCTAGTAACTCAATTTAATGTTCGCCAAAGAAAGTTATTGTTCATCGGTCATTAAATAATTTGGCTCTGTTGAGTAGTTACTTATTGATTTTAGAATAGCTAATGACCAAGGCTTATATTCAGAATCACCCGTGTGAGATGCGCGTTGTGCAATCCCTAATGCTTCATAGAATTTAGGAGCATCAAGAAGTTCAATAGGTATCCCGCGCTGATAAGCTAAACCGGCAGTCTTATAAGCTCCTTTACTGAACCTAGATGTGGTTACAAAAATACCCTTGGTAAAGCCATGTATTACAAGTGCCCCCGTTAGTGCTCGGATTTGTTCTGCCTCTATTTTTTCAGCATAACGCTTGACTTGAACACCGATAAAGTCAGTTCCGTTCTGCGTTAAGATTGCGTCAATTCCACCATCATTGCTATACCCTGTTACTTCAACGGCATATCCTAAATCACTAAATACGCTCGCAACTGTTTCCTCAAAGAGTCTTGGATGCATAGAAAGTCGAGCTTCATACTTAGCAGCTAAAAACGCTCGTACTTCGTTTAGCGGAGCCTCTATGTTCCTTAAGTCTAATTCCCGTAGACTCCCTATGGCCCCGGCTATCGACTGATGCCAATCGAACTCTTCAACGAGCGCGAAAGCTTGTAATACTCTCCACCATCCACATACTTTACAGACATCCATATTCTTGGAACTAGGGAAAACTCCCAAGTAATCATCATCAGACGCTTCTTCCTCCACCTTATCAAATTCGCCATTACAGTAAATACAAGATGGATCAGAAAATGCCTCGATTAAAACTTTGCGTGATTGCTCTTTATACTCCCATATTGCCATAGTTATTCATCCTAATATCCGGCGAAGTTATCCACAATGATATAATCAAGGTTCGTAAAGAGGACTGATAGGCTATGAGTACGTTACGGATAATTTTGGACAAGTCTGTTGTTTATGGCTTGACGAATCCACAGGTTGATTCTTTGGATAGGCATTTCTTTCTTGTCGTTCCACCTATTTTGATTAACGAAATCCTCGCAGGCTTGGCTAAGAAGGCTGAAGCACCGACCATAGAGAACAGAATTTCACAACACAGCTATAGAATAAGCGGCAATCGTGGCATAGCCGAACATTACCGAACTCTATTAGCCAACTCTTTAATGGGTAATCAATTTGGTATGGATGGGAGATTCTTTCCTGCGGGTCAAACAACGGTACAAACAGATAGCGGTTCTATCGGAACTAAAATCGAAACACATCTTGAGGATGAAACCATATTCAGGTGGGAAAGAGGACAGTTTACGAGAGAAGAAACTGCGTGGGCAACACGCTGGCGGAAGAAAGCTGAACTGCTAGTGTTTATCAAAATCTATACGGATCACATCAAGAAGGCGGGGTTAGAATTCAAGCCTCCAAAAAGCGATAAAAACCTTGTAGAAATTGTTGATACCCTGTTGGCTGAAAGAAAGCTTCAAGCAAGGTTATTTCCTATGCTTGCCAGGGCATTTGATATACCTGAACGCTCCCAGGTCATGAACATAAAAAGATGGTTCAAAGAAGGGAAGCCTATGCTTGAGGAATTCGCGCCATATGCTTTCTTTTGCCTCCGTGCCAATATGATTTGGGCGCTTGGGATGACTAATCCGGGATTGTTTCAACCAGACAAGAATGACCGGAAGGATTTAGAGTATTGTTATTATTTACCGTTTTGCGAAATTTTTGCGTCACATGACAGAAAGCACAAAAGACTGGTGCCATTCCTTTTAAGACCCAACCAAACTTTCGTGCCTGGCCAAGATTTAAAGGATGATCTAACGCAATTATCCGAAAAGTGGGAGGCGTTAAGTCAGGAAGAAAAGAAGAAAATTTATTTTGAACGTGGTGGCGCACCACCCGAAGATGAAAACTCAATAGTGTTTCAACTTTGGAAGAAATATCGGGGTAAGATTGCAAGTCATCTCCTCCCAGACATCTTGAAAGCTATGGTAGTTGATTCAAGTTTGCCTGAAGAAGAACAAGTGCCTATTACTTTTGAAGAGATGATTCGTACAATCACGAATAAACTTGAACCTTCAAGAGAAGTGCCTTTTGACGAACAGAAAAATATTAAAGAAACCGATTTTGCCGTTAGAACAACAAAAATCAGTAAGGAAAGGGCATTAAAGATGTTTCCGCAGCTTACAGAGGCTGATTTAGAAAAAAAGGATTCAGAGTAATACGGCGCGGGCGGTCAAAACAGCCGCTCTTTTAGGTATTGCCAGTCTATCTATTTCAGAGGGTATAAATCGTTATGAAAATCTATATTGAATGTGACGTAGAATCGAAGACCAGGATTGTTATAGATGGCCAATCGAATGAGAGAATTGACCTTGAATATGATGACAAGGTTTATACTTTCCGTATGAATACTAAGGGCTATCTTTCCAAAGTAGGAATCACTGCAAAAGTGGATAGACCAGAAATGTATTTTTCAAGACAAGAACGGCAAAACCAAAGACCAGCATTTATCTTTGGAACAGACTCGGAATTTGATCAAGCCATAATTGCTGAATTCCAACTCCTAGAAGGCTTGTTAGCTTTACTGACTAACGGTAGTGTCAGGAATATAAAGTGGGGACTACCGAAGTTCAAATACCTCCCTGAAACTGAAGAGGAGAAGCAAAGGACTCGACTGCCCACTTTCTCAGCAGAAAGGCGAGAGTTGGAGCTAGAGGCCAAACTTTCAATTAAGGATTTGGAAAGAGTTCTAATTACGAAAAAGCGATACACCCCCTTAAATATTTATCTTTCCATTTATCGAGAGGGGTTGAACGAATATGCGGCGCGGCGATTTATTTATGCTTTCTATAATTTCTTCTACATCCTCGAAGGTATGTTTTCAGGGGGAAACCCAAAGAAGCTTAAATCGGACTTTGAGCATTCAAAAGATCTGGTTAGTAGTATTGATGGCCTTTTAAAACATAATTCCACTGATAGACCAGAAAACCAGGAGAAGTTACTAAAGGTATTAAAGCACCGTGGGTTGAACGATGACAGAGATGGCCTCATAACTTTATTAGTAAGGTCGAGAGGGGACTTGCATCATTTCCAGAATAATGCCAATAGAATCCAACCTAATACTTTTAACCAAGATGAATTTGAAGTAATTGCCTTTATTACTTTTTATCTAGCCGAAGCCTCTATTAAACAGCGAATCAATCTGTTGAATGAGGAATTCAAGCGGCAAAAAGGAATATCCACAGGCAAGTAACTTGACAGCATCTGCCAATATGCTACGCTGACCTCACTATGATCAATACCAGCGACAATCAAACAAGAAGTCTCTTTTGGGGTCTGGTCAATCGTCGCTGGTTGACCCCTCCTAAAGAGGCTTTTTAGTTATGCACAATTCACAAAGGACTCCTTTTAGCGCATCGGAGTATAAACCAGCCTAGATTGGATGCAGATGATAGTGCGGGCACTGTCCGGCCACCTGACAACCCGCGACCTCCCTTGCACCTAATCGCCGTTTCTAAACTCTTTTTGATACATAAGCTGATTCGTTGTACTCTCTGGTATGGAGGGATACAAAGGTGGCTTTATGCTCGCTATGTATATAGCAGAGTTAAAGGAGCTATGTCTTACGGGTTTTCTTATTAGGGATCTTCTTAGGATATTCCAGACTGGCATAGCGGTACACGGTGTTGAGGCGGCTGATTACATACTCCGCGTTAAAATTACCAGCTTCATTTGTTGAAACGCGTTGTTCTATCTCTGAATGCAGGTGATTTAAGAAGAGAGTTAATACCAAGGCTTTATCCATATATCCAAGTGCTTCTTTGGTAGAAATGGTTTTGTGTATTTCTTTCCCTTCTTTCAAAGACGTTAGCGTTATCCCGTCAATAGGTTTGCCTTGAGCCTGCTTAACCGCTTCTTCTATTGGTACTGTTGTTTGAGAATGAGCAAAGTCATTTCTAATTTCTCTGATTTCACCAATTTTATTAAGTACCCATTTACACTGCTGGTGTAAGTCAGGATAGGCTGATTTAAGCAGTTTTTCTAAGATTACAGTTTTCCGCGAAAAGGTGACTTGTCCCTCACGAAAGATGAGCGAAGCGAAGAGAGCTTGTTGGTCGGTTTCTCGGCAGAAGTGGGTGACAATGATTCTTTCTATTCCATTCTCAACAAGTATTGCATTATAGATTATTCGGCTTCTCAGCATCTGATCCAGCACAAAGGGAGCGCCAAACCTTTGCTGTCCATTAACAAAGTACTCGTATTCTTCCTGATTCATCTCTCACAACCTTTCTAGATGGTCAGAGGTTATCTTCGGCCTTATAAACCTTTTCTGTTTTGGATTCAAACTGCTCTAAAAGGACTTGGTGCTCCTCTTTTGTTACGGCTCTCCAAGGAGAATGGATGGAACTCGGTATAGTTCTTTCACACCATAAAGAGTAGTTGCTTTTTATTCGGAACATTATGAATGAAGCAGTGAAATCTTCGATAAATCTGACTAATCCTTTCCAAGATAGTTGTAATAGAGTGCTGATGGGTGGTCCCTGGTTTCCCCAAGTTGGAACATAGATTAATTCCGTGTCTTCTTTTGCGGACTTATAGACAGAAAATCCATTACTATATCGGCTGCTGAGAAAACGGTTAATTACTTCACGTTGCCCGGTAAAATGGTTAAGCCCAGGCAAATGAACGTTCAATAAATCTGCTATCCCTTTTCCTTTGTCCTTATGTTTCTTGGGAAGAGTTGCCAGAGCTTTTAATACATTCTTGCCTTCACTGTCATATGAATTGATGCGCCAAGCTCGCTCTCCTATTATCGGAATAGGAATTCTTATTACGGAATCTAGCGTATTTTTAAAGTAGGTGAGATACCCATCTAGTTGCAGGTATAGGTCATCATCTCGTTCGACTTTGGCTTGGGGATCAAGCTCTATTGGGAGAGCGTCTTTGAGGGCTTCAACACACTCGTCCTCTATGGAAATATAAGTACCCAAGTATGTGTATGCAACTATTAGATTCCACCCTACCAACATTATTGCATTTAGGAACTGTTCTTTTTTCTCAGTGGATAATGTGGTGTATTGATCTACCAAACTAAATAGAGCCGTGACTATCCGATTATTGATTTGTCCACCAGTAGGATCAGGAAAGAATGTAACTCCTTCAAGACCTTTAGCTGATTCCGAATTGGTCTTTGATTTTGGTGCAGGGGTTGGTTCTTTTATTGCTAGGTCTATCTCATCTGGGGGTAACGGTCCAACAAACTCTTTTACTCTTTCACGAATCTCTTCAGTCTTATTGTAGGCTTCTTGGTTAAGTTTTTGCTCTCGCTCATCGAACCATTCATAAAACTCAGTTACAATTTCGGCATATGCATTAATAAACTCTTCTATTCTAACTTCGTTGTCTAACGTTTCCAGATACTCGATAGACAATTTTGACCAGCGGTCCCAATCTCGAAGGCGCTTAATATCAAGCATCATCGAGCTATCAAAATTTCCCAAAGACAATCTTGATATGGTAGATGGAAGACCTTTGTGCAGAATGTAGTTACGCAGGTCTTGCACAAAGTGAACAAGCGGTTTCTCAGCGAATTGAGTTTTGATCTTTTCTTCATACTCTTTCCAGAAGTCGGTTTTTCCAAATAATTCACGGACGATTATCCGTGTGTGGTCTACTAAGCTTTTGGCGGCTGCAACAAAATTGTGTAGTAAGCGAGTAACATCTCTTTGAAAAATATCTAAAGAATCTTGATTATGGGGCCGCCAAATCATGAAGGCGATATCAGGTCTTTTGAATAATTCGACAACTTTTTTTAGCTCATTATAGTTGGTAAAAAAAATGCTATAACTCGTATCAAGCTGGCGCATTTTTTTATCTATTTGTGCGCCTTCGCTAGCATTAAGTTCATCAATCAATTCACCAAACGGGGTCTTAGTAACCCTTTCTTCGCCAGGACTAGTCATAAGATAAAACCTCAGATACCACTCATCATACCATTGCCTGTGGATAACTCACCATTGACCTACCATATACAGTTGCTAGGATTTAGATTGGTGATTCTTCCCAAAATGCTCTACCTAGCATGAAGGAAGAAGAAAGAAGTTATAGCCAATGACAATGAACGAGATCATGAACCCAGTCTAAGGCTATAAGAAAGAAGAAAGAAGTTAGCTCAGGGAGTTGTCAATCCTACCCCTAGCGAAATATTTGCAAAACCCCGCCAAACACACCAGAGTGAGCAATTCTTGAGCAATCCTGGCCACCTGGCAAAACCTGGGTAGCTAAACCTTTGATTTTTATGGGAATTGGGCAAGCTCATCTTTCTTCTTCTCTGACCACATTGAGGTGGAGTGAGCAACTTTTGAGCAACTATTAAATGTTGATTCTATGGGCTTTCCTCTCTTTAGTTTGCTAATGTGCAACTCTTGAGCAACTTCGTATATAAACCTCCAGTGACGCAAGAGCGAGCCTGATGACGCGGCAGGTTTTTCAGTATCGTCATCCGCAAGTAATGGGGACAAAGGGCTTGCAGGCTTGATGACGATGTGACGATGTTTTCGGCGGAAGAGAGCATTTATAGGATTGTTTACTGCCCTCCTCCTACTACCTACCTCTACCTACCTACTTCATCGTCATCATCGTCATCATCCTTCTTAAACCAAGCCGTTTCAATAAATTACAGTATGACGATGGCCGGTTTCTGCCCCGTCATCTGTCGTCATTGCGTCATAAAATCTTTGCTGGCCCCTCGGTGAAGAAAAAGCCTATCGGTTTCTTGTTAGCTGTACGCTTTAACTCTTCCACCGAGTCCGTAGTCAAGAAACGAAAAGCCTTGAACTTAGCACTGCGGAGCCTCGCACTAAGCCCATTGGGGTTGGGCAACTTCAGGTCGTACAGGCGGAGCTTTTGAAGCATGGTCAGCAATTCGCCGCTCGTTGTTTTATAAAGGGTGCCTTCTGCTCCTTCAAAGAGAAACCTTGCATTCACATCCCAGGTCCCTACGGGTTCGAGAATCACCCTGAGAATCGGATGCTCCAACTCTTCCTCCTCATCCTCGCCCCTCGCCCCGATAACCTCGGCCCATTTCTTGATTATCCCTTCAGCCCAGCTCTTTGGTTTTTCCGCCACGTCACCATAAGCCCGCAGTAAATCGCATAAGGCGGTGAAGTGCTCCTCGCAGTTCGGAATTGGATTAGGCGATGGACGCTGTCCTCTGACCTGAAAGTATCTCTGCAACACCACCACCAAGCCAGAAAAGATTTCATTGCGTCGTTGTTGAATCTCGTATTCGATTGGCCCGCGCGACATCAGAGTAGTGCCTTTGACCGCATACTCAACCGTAACGCACCTTGCCTCCATCTCCTGTCTGGAGACGCCTTCGATGGTCGTGATGACGCCGACGGGTCTATGCCGATTAAATCGCAGCGTCCCGTCAGTAAAAGACCTCACCCGGTTAGCCCCGGTCGCCAGGAACAGGCAGAAATCAATCAGCTCCTGTTTGAAGTTCTTCTGCTCCTTATTGTCCATTGCGAGTAGCCCTATATCCCCCAGATTGCCAAGTGAGGCAACCGAGCAATCACCCATGACCTGCCCCAAGCCATGGAGCAAGGTAAATCGCTGCACCCCGCTCGTTTTGCCCTGTTGGGTGCTTCCCTGATGAACCAGGATGAACCTTGCAGGAAAGGCATCGCGGAGATAAGGGAACAGCCCCTCGCCCATCGCCACCAGCCATTTCATCTCTGGAATCGCGCAGGACTGGGTTTCGACAATCAACCGCTCGAAGTGGCCCAGAGCTTCCTGAAGATTCAGCTTCGAGGAATAATCGAAGGGCCCATCGAATGGATGCTCTACCCAGAATGAATCCACATTCTTCCCATTGTCTGCGGGCGTTATTTCTTCGGAAGTGATGCGCAAGAGTTGCCCGCCCGCTAACGGTAGATAAAGCCTCTTGCCGTCAGCCGAGAGAGCGGAGAACTTCCTGAAGCTCATCTTGCCTGCCTTCAGGTCGGCATGGACTTGAAGCCTTTGTATGGCAAGCCTCGCTCCTACCAGAAGTGTGCCAACTCCACACGCTCGAAGCATCAAGTTGACCATTCCTCCATTGTTTTTGTCGTCATTGATGAGGATTCTTTTTCCATCCAGAATAACGTGAAGGGAGTCATCCTCATCGCGCAGGAATTGGCCCTTCCTCTTCTCGATATACTGTTGGAGTTCACCCATTAAGCAGGCCGCCGCCTTTTCGACCTTTGGCCGTTTATCTTCAACTTCCTCCGTTCCACTCTTGTTCAGAGGCGTCGTGGGCTGGAAGTCAGGTTGAGCCTCACTCGGAATAGCCTCTCGCTCCTCAAACAGAATTGACCGGGAAGTGTTCATCTTTTCATCGAGGTTCTCCTCTGCCGTTTTCAACTCAGCAGTGGTAGCGATTCTTGCCGCCCGCTCCGCTTCTCTAGACATACCTTTCTCCTTTGAACTTTGCTCCTATCCATCCCCATCTCACCCCAAACAAGAAGAGTGAATAACCAAGGACAAGTGATAGAGGCGGTCCGAGGCCGGCCCGAACCGCCTTCTAGCTTCTAGTTAAAAAGCTGTCCCCAAAATTGATTAACCATATCCAATTCTGGGTCTATTGCCCTTAAGAGGAGATGTTCAGCTCTAGGAGTAAATCGAGTGGGTGTCCCGTCTTGGAAAAGACCTACTCCTTCTGTCTCAGGGACATGTTGGGTATCAATGGCAGAGTCCGTGCTTATCTGTTCGACCGCATTCAAAAACTGCATATGATAAGCGGGCGGCAAATAGAACATGATCGCCACAAGGAAAATGCGCCTCAGGGTAAGTTCCTGAAGCTCTCCTGGCCTTCCTTCCACTGCCCTCTGCTTAACCCCTATCCGGATTGCCCAAGCAATCTGGTTCAGAGTCATTCGTTCATTGGTTCCGACTTGACTCTGCGCAAGAGCGATGAACTCAGCCAAAGCTCTAATGCGGGCCTGAACCTTGCGCGGGATAAAGTTGACTCTTAATGTCTCGCTTACCGCAGTTCCAACATCCTTGAACTCACTCCTGTGATCTCCAATTACTAAGAAAAGATTCATCACCTTGCCTCCTTTTAGCCAAGAATATCCTCAGCTAAGGGTTAATCTGTTCCTTCCTACCTTGCGATAGGAGCTCTTCCCTTGTAGCTTCTCCACTGCGCATAGACACTCCTACCCTTAATGCATACCTTCCTCCTTTCCATGAGTAGACGGAGCCTTATCTAGGACCTCATGACCATGGTCCATATAGACATGATCATGGATACACTCATGACCATGCCCTTGCTAAGGGTATATAGCTTTCTCTAGCTCTTGATCGATTCGTTTGATTTTCCAGTACGAATTGACTGGCGAGTCGTTGCTTTGGAGTCATTCTGGCATTTGCGTTTTTTCGCGCCAGTTCTTATGCTCCGGAGCCGGGTGACAACTTCCGACCCACACCGAGAATAGACCTGAGTGCCCGATCTGTCAAGCTGAATCTATGTGATGAAAATTACTAACAATGGAAAGTTGAAGTGAGAGAAAAATTGCAGGCGATATTTTTTTTTTGCAGAGTATCACTGACTACCTCGCCGGTCATGGCTACTTGCGGGCCTCGTCGCCCTCCGCTGAGACTCGCATGAGTCATTTTGGCTTTACACGATGAAATGAAATTTAAGCTACTTTGACTCTGCCCTGTTCTAATCTTCATCGAAGTTGGACCAAGACAGTAAAGGAGCTAACTTGAATTCAGGTCCATGCATCATTAAAGCTTTGCCGAGAAGGTTGCCTGGGGTTGCTAATCATGTCTTCAAAGCAAAAGGATGATCTGCTGCTTCACTTCCTCGATAACTGTGGTGTTGGGGAATGGTGTCGAGCATTAAGGTATAGGGATAGATGCTTAAATTATAGCATTTTGGATCAATGATGCCGCTGTGCATAAGTCTTCGACTAAACCGTAAGTAAAAAGGAAAGTATCGCAAATCAAAACGCTTCTTCTTACACCGAGTAAAGTGCTTTGCTAGACTAGAATCAGTGACGCATGAAACTACAGGAGGCAAATCGTATGTTATACGAGTTCGCTAAAACGCTTCTGATATGCAGCATTGCTGCCATAGGGGTTGTGGCTAAGATGATCTTTGTAAGCCCGCCCACCTTGGTAACATCTCTACAGCCACAAGGAACCGACATCCCGCCTGCAACCGAGGCCCAGTCGAAAGGAGGTGATTTATGCGGCGATGAAAATTCGCCAAGTCACATCTGGATGACTTTCATGCTGCTCGAATGCAAGTAGGAGAGCGAAGGGTCGTTTCGGTTCTCTAAAGATGTGGGAGGTAAATATCATGCCAGGATAGGAAAACAAATCAGAACCGCCGAAAACGTAATCACACACAAACGCCAATATGGTTGAGCAGATGACCTGACCCTTCGCTCTCCTGCAAAGGAAGGATCAGGAAATGCCAAACAAGAAGCGTTGTAAGAGTAAGGATTGTAAAAATCCGGTACGTGGTGAAGGCCAAAGGACTAAGGCTCAATACTGTGAGGGATGCTTCAACAAGCTGAAGCGGCTTAACAGTCTCGATCCTTGGACTGTGGAAGAACGTCGTTCGTATATGCGCGGCTACATGCGCAAATACCGAGAAGATCATCCTGGACTGAGCACCAAGTACGTTCGCAAATACAGGAGGAAACAAGTCTCAGCTACTTCTACGTGAGTTTTCGCAATGTGTGCGAAGACAAAAAAACTCAGGTAGGAGGAGGCTGACATGTTAGAAGCAAATGACTTCGTTGTAGTCTTTAACGACATTGAAATTGTTGTACTTCGCCTCACGGTATTGGCCAGCGTTATTGTTAGCTGCGGGTTCATGCTGTGGAGAGATTACAAACATCAGCGGGAAATCCGAGAGACAGAAAACTGCTGTTGCAAGAAGCAGAAGAAGCGTAAGGGCAAGAAGGGTAAGAAGAAGCATAAGAAGCGCGGACGGGGCGGATGATAGGCAACTATTAGATCTTGGCAAGAGGACTATAGCGGTCAAAGTCTCCCTCGTCCTGAGGCACGATCTCGGCTTTCCTCTGTTCGTCCTGGGTGAAGCCTTCGCGCACAACTACGGCTCCGGTTCTATATAGGTCGGCTTTGTGTGAGTGTTCGTTGTGGACTGGGATTGAGGCGAACTGGTCCAGCTTGTCGTTCCGCGTCTTGCGGTGGGAAGGTTGTTGACTGAATTGGCGTGCTTCATTCAGAGGGGAGATATAGCTTTGTTGTAGCAAACCAACATTTCACCTTCTTGGGAATAGACGTGATGTTTAATGTAGGTTAGGAATTTGAATGCCCCCTAGCCGATCACTGTCAGAACGAGGGACAAATATATCTATAAGCACATCATGGCCTGGTAATTCAATACCAGATGCAGACCTTAAAGATATAGTAAGGTCGAACCGGGATGACTTTTGGGTTCCAAGTCGGATAAGAAATAAATCTGAATCTCCCGGCTTTATCTCGTGAGACAAAGGAATTCGCTCAATATCGTGTGGGACGCCGCTTTTTAGAATTGCGTCATACTGGTGCGTTACAATCATCATTTCTGGAATAATAATTATAGGTTTCAGATGGACCCCTAATTTGAATTGTATATTATGCGAGTGGTTATTCGGATCGGTATACTTCAAGCTTCCGACTACGCAAAGCGATTGCTTTTTCAAAAGTTCGGCAGGTAAATACGACATTATATCTATCACTACAAAATCTGAAAAAGTGGGAAGCTTAATGACTTTTATAATGGTATTCTTATCTGATAGCACATTGCAGGATTCTTCATCATGAATAACAAGGTTTACAACGGGATTGATAACATCTCCCCAACCTTCATTTTCTAAGTATATTTTGCCAGGATTCCTTAAGGGTGAATGTAATGTAGGTATAGGTTCCTTATTTAATTGACTGTCTTTGACCTTGATCGTTGCTTCACTTAATACCAATGTTTCTTGTGTGTTATTAACGACTTTGACTGATAGTATAGGGAATTGCCAATCAAATCCCCGCATACTACTAACCTCCTCTCCCTTTGAAAGGCACTCTAAATACTGATTTTCCGGACGTATTTCTGTTTTCCCCTTTATCCGGTCGTAAGTATAGATCACATCATCCTTAGATAAAGTACTATCCTTTGAACGCTCCTTCTCGCTCCGTACAGTCACAGGATCAGCCTGGGAATGGTTTTCTGGATCAAATCCAGGAGAATGTATTGGTTTCCATTTACTTGGTTCTTCTCGATATGGAGTAATATCAACTCCAACTTTGCCTTCTTTCCTTTGACCAACAAAAGTTGAAACTACAAAGATGATAAGAATCAGGAGGCAAAGCAAGACGAACGCACGAAAGTAGTATTGGTGAATTATTGACTTTAAGTACTGTTCTGCCGAAAGCCCTTCTTTTGTAGGGATGGTTCCCATCTCCTCTCGTAGTACTTGAAGTCTATCCTTAGGAGGAAAAAGCTTCAAATATTTTAAAACTTGTTTGTTTCTTTTTACCCTAAAGGCAATGGCACCCCATACCAAGACAACAACTACATAACCAACCAATGCTAAAGGGCTTGAGGCTACTATCGGCAAAGCTTTTAATGTCGCTTCTATAAATCTCTCCATTTGATCGTCTCGTATTTAGAGGGGCATAAGCTACAACAAGCCGTTTTCACATTGGCTGCGGATTCTATGCTAGATAGGATTCAGAGTCAATTGGAAAGTATGTTACAAAGCTGTAGCACGAAAATGAAATAGCCGGGACCATTCATAATATTATCAAGAATTTCCTTGCCTGCGGCAAAAAGCATAACTAAAATTGACTTACCCGATTGGGTAGTCAGCCCCTACAGTATTAACGTTCGAACCCTACAGGAATGTAGATGAACACCAAACTGTCGACTTCTAGGACTGCCCCTACACGGTCTTTGAAGAAACAGAAGCGGTCCAATGCTGGCTTGGTCCAGCACGCTAAAGAGGAAGCCAGGTTCTGGAAGAATGTTGCTCTGAGCCTAGCAATTTCAATAGTCAGCCTGCTTTTTAGCCTGCTCCTAGCACTGTTGCTCAAATAGCAGTGCCAACGGATCGCTGAAGTGGGGCCAGTTCCGGCTGGCCCCAAACCTCTTTACATTTCCTAGAACAGTCCACATAGCACAACCTTTCTTACTGAATGCTCCTCCCATACTGGCTTATCCTGAAGGTAGGTAACTGCGTCTTGGGGCAGTGGGAGCAGCGAGAGTCTCCTTCTCACTTTCTTAGCGAGCAAACCCAAGTGTAATCAATTTCACTGAGGCTCATCCAGGCTAGCTCTTGTTTATGATTCCGCCTTGGAAAGAATTCAACACCATGACTGAAGAAAGAAGAAAGAAGTCTACCCGTTGCAATTCGCCTCTCGATTGATCGTATGGGGGTTCTGATTCCTGTGGTAGTAATAGCAAATCCAGTTTGGCTGGGTGTGGATAAGATCAGGGCTTTTTTGTAGATTTGACTTTCTTATTAGGCTTGATTTCTTTGCCCTCTGCGGGCCCGATGCTTTCGTATCCGGTGTTTATTGTGCTTGTTTCACCTGTATCCGTTGATACTGTCAATAGAGAAGGAACACCCCTATAAAAGATCATATTAAGTGAATCCTGAGAAGCCAGTGGTCTTTTTAAGGTTATAAAACTTTCATGGGCTGTACTGTGGATTTCGTACTGTAGAGGTGGGTCAAATTCAAAATAATCGAAAGCAGGCAGCTCCGTTTTAAAACGAATTACTATCTGTATATCTTTGGCTGGTAATTTTCCGATATTCAATATGTTTATTTTATATGGATCCCACGAGGACATTGAACTGTCCAAGTCCTTATTAGGATCATCTACGGTAACTTGAAGTCGGGCTCTTTCGTTAAATTCTTTCACCTTAGGGTCTAACCACAAATAGGTGGCAATCGGGGTAGCGATAGAAATTAAGACGGCAATAGCGGAAATAGATATGGTGATCTTTTCTGCCTTAGTCATAGTGCGCGCCAATCTACTACACGCTTTCGAGGAATGTCAATCACCTAACGATTCTTGAAACGTTTCTTGCCCTTCGGCTCTCTCGCTGATGACCTGAAACAAGGGGAAAAAACTATTGTGAGTATAAGACGAGCATGGTAAAGCTTGCCGTGATGATAAATAAGAGAGAAGAGATTGCGAGACGGTACGATGACACGCGGATTGGCGGCATTCTGAATGCTTTCGCCCTGGGCGCTTTGATCGGCTCTGCGTTCTTCGCGGCAGGCGTAGGTTACGCCATCTACAGCGGCAGTAAAAGCGCCATGTATGTCGGGTTATTGCTGCACGCCATCGTCACCATCACCATCAGCATCATCAAAGGCCGGATGAATCACACCAAGATTCAAGCCCTGAAATCCTCATAGGTGGAGGGACTGGTAAGGCTTTCTCTCCCTTACCGTGGCCAGCGCGTAGCTGACTTATTGAGCGAGATTTGCCACTCCACCTATTTGAAAGTCCTAGCTCTCCGATTGGTTACTCTGTGTTAACTCATCACACTTCTCACAGATTATTATCCTCTCCTCCATATGCTTATTGGCTTTCTGCCTCTCCCATCATTACCTCCATCCGGGACTTGATCGGGGAGAGTAGCTTTTCAATGGTCTTGAGCTTCATCCGCTAAACTGCCTTGCTCATCGCCTACTAACAGGCCACGTTGTTTTGCTCTCAGCACATTTCCAGCGGCTGATTTTTAGGAAAGTAAGCTTACATTATAAGTTTTGTATGGAACCTAGTCCGGGGGTCATGCCTTTCGATAAGCCGATTTCAATAATAAAACTATTCCTTCCCCTTCTTCTTGCTTCCTTGCTTAACTCGCACGATGAAATCTCCCGGCTCACACTCCAGCGCCGCGCAAAGGCTATCAATCGTGGTGAGGTCAATCCTCGTCTGCTGGCCGTGCCAAATCTTCCAGCAGTTCGCGTAGGCAAGGCCGCTCCGCTTCGACAAGGCAAGGGGATTGGTAATGCCCCGCTCCTCAGCAAGCTCTCTTACTTTGAGTAGCACCATAATGTCTGAAGTTTAATCCCGGTCTAACTAAATATCAATATCGGGATACCCTAATCAGGATAATTTATCGACAGCCGCCAATCTAGGAATTATCCTTATGGCGATACTTTGCCATTGATTCGGTATCATCATCGGGATATTATAACATCATCGCACAGCGAGCCGGAAGGCAAGGCATTAACGAGTAGAGGCCCAAGTGTTGATAGCACCTGAGCCTCGATTGACCCCCTGTAGAAGCAGGGAGAAAGGAAATGACTTTCCAATGTCAGGATACACCCACGTAGCAAGCGACATCAAGAGTCTCATAGGCGAGCAAGTCTATGCAGGCTACCTCCACCACGAGCAAGAGCAGGAGCTTTTAGAGGCTTCCGCCTGTGACGATGAGCCTTTAATTTGTTACTTCTGCTCAAAGCAAATCACGCGAGACCAGCCCATCAACCTCCATCATCCGACCTACAAGAGCAACGGCGGGACGCAAGTGGAACCAGCCCATGAGCAGTGCCACGTCGAGTACCACTCCCGACAAGGCGACTTTCGAGAGTTTGGCAAACGCAGTTCTATGACCAGAGCATGGGCATTCAACCTCAAAGGCGTGAAGAATCATCCCGGTTATGAGTTTGACCGCGCCTATTACCTGATGCTTTACGCACGATGAACCGGGCAAGGGGCGGGCTCTCACGTCTGCCCCTTCCCACCTGATGGAGGACTTATGGACAATCAGACGAGATGGACAGAACTCTTAGAGCATGCCGTGGTGACGCCTGGATTGGTTCTGGGCGCTTATTCCGTTTTTCACGGCTACTCGCTTGGCAATCAGCTGGCGGCCTTGCTCCAGTGTCACCAGCGCGGCATTGAACCGGGGCCAATCAATACCTATCCAGGTTGGCAGAAATTGAAGAGGCAGGTGAGGAAGGGCGAGAAGGCGATTTGGCTTTGTATGCCCTTAACTCGAAAGATGAAAGATGAGGCAAGCGGCGAGGATCAGACCGTCATCAGCACCTTTGTTTGGAAAGCTCATTGGTTTGTTCTATCGCAGACTGATGGAGAGCCTGTGCCGATGCCTGAGATACCAGCTTGGGACAAATCAAAAGCCTTAGCCACACTCAACATTACAGAGGCAGCTTTCACGACCACTGACGGAAACGTCCAAGGCTACGCCCGCAAGCGAGAGATTGCTATCTCTCCCGTGGCCGCGATACCTCACAAAACACTTTTCCATGAGCTTGCCCACGTTGAGTTAGGGCACACGGCAGAACTCGATTTCAAGGACTCTGAACAAACCCCACGAAGCTTGAGAGAGGCGGAAGCAGAGGCGGTTGCGATGTTGTTGTGCGAATCTCTTAGCCTACCTGGAGCGGAGTTTTGCAGGGGCTACATTCAGAACTGGCTCAAGGGTGATGTGATTCCTGAAAAGTCAGCGATGAAGATTTTCGGGGCTGCGGATCGGATATTGCGGGCTGGGCGAGAACAATGAACGCTATGGAAGGAACAGAACTAAATGATATACGTGGCCCTTGATGTTGCAAAGGTCTGAGATGCCCACTATAATGAGGGTTTTGAAGGAGCCAGAGAGAGTGTTTGCCTACGGCTAGACCCTTTGGCAACATGCTTGTAAGTTATTGATTTTGCGCCCGTAGCTCAGTTGGATAGAGCGTTTGGCTACGAACCAAAAGGTCGCACGTTCGAGTCGTGCCGGGCGCACTTTTAGAATCATTTAGTTAGAGCCACCTTACGGTGGCCTTTTCTATTGGCGGACACATTGATTATTTACTCATAACCTCTTGCGAGCATGTATTTAACTACATAATAGGCTCGTGTGTTGCCCTGTGTTAGCGCCAGGTTTCACGTCTCCCCCCTTCTCCCGGAGGTTGTAGTATACCCAACCCGGCATAAGCGGGCGCGTCACAGAAAATAGTTGTCACTAAGAAGGCGTAAGTTTGGGATAATTTCGGCGAAGTCTCCAGCCAAAATTACCACGGATTGAAATGATTTTGAAAGAATTTTAAGCCTGGTGAGAAAGGGATGAAGAAGGGGAAAGGGCCCTTCCCCTTTTAAGGGGTTGCTGATTTGGATAATTCAATTTCTGATAGATCTTCGATTCACAAGGTGGCGATTGCCAGCTTCGTCGGCACTACCATCGAGTGGTACGACTTCTTCCTCTATGGCACGGCCAGCGCACTTATCTTTGGTCGGCTCTTCTTTCCAAACTACGACCCGCTGACAGCTACTCTAGCTTCGTTTGGCACTTACGCCGTCGGTTTCGCCGCCCGCCCCATCGGAGGCATAGTCTGCGGTCACTTCGGCGACCGCGTCGGGCGCAAGTCTATGCTTGTCTTTACGCTCCTTATTATGGGGATCGCAACTTTCTTGATCGGCCTGCTGCCGACTTATCATAGTATTGGCATCTGGGCTCCGATACTACTTGTGCTTTTGAGAGTCGTGCAGGGATTTGGTGTCGGCGGGGAATGGGGCGGAGCCGTGCTGATGGCGGTCGAGCATTCTCCAAAAGGAAGGCGCGGTTTTTACGGGAGCTGGCCTCAGGTCGGAGTCCCCGCCGGGTTGCTGCTTTCAACTATTGTGTTCGGGCTGATTTCAAAACTTCCAGAGGATATGCTGCTCGCCTGGGGATGGCGCGCGGCATTTCTTCTGAGTATTCTCCTGGTCTGTGTCGGCCTCTATATCAGATTAGCCGTGGTCGAGTCGCCTGCCTTTCGAGAGATCAGACAAAATCGAACTGAAGCGAGGATGCCGATTCTTGATGCGGTGCGTCAGCACCCTCGAAATATAATTCTGGCTATGGGAGCAAGGCTCGTGGAAAACGGCGCCTTCTACCTTTACACGGTCTTCGTGCTCACCTATGCCACGCAGCCGCGAATCGGGTTTTCTAGCTCATCCGTCCTCAGCGCCATTGCGCTTGCGGCTCTCATCGAATTGTTTGCCATCCCCACGTTCGGCTGGCTGTCGGACCGGCTGGGGCGCAGGCCGGTTTATCTGTTCGGAGCAATATTCACAGGGCTGTTTGCCTTCCCATTTTTCTGGCTGATCGAAACATCAAGAATTAGTTTGATGATGCTATCCATCGTGAGCGCACTTGTGATAGGACACGCGGCGATGTATGGGCCGCAGGCGAGCTTTTTCTCTGAATTCTTTGGCACACGAGTTCGCTATAGCGGAGCCTCGCTCGGCTATCAACTCGCTTCGGTTATCGCAGGAGGTCTTTCGCCGCTCATCGCAACAGGACTGCTTCGGCAAACGGGCAGTTCATGGCCGATTGCGCTTTTTATTATAGGGATGGCCGTTGTCTCTACCGTTTCCGTTTTCCTGGCAGTTGAGACTGCTCACAGAGACATCACCGCTGAATCCGATGCTGGTCAGGCCAATCGAGCCAAGCCTGTCAACACCTCTGATTGATGTGCCTCATCTGCCGTCAAGGGTGTAGGCCAATAGCAGGCTGCCGGGCCGGCTTACGATACGACGATAGGCCGAATTTGTATAGAGTATGCCATTCGCACCGTAGGCGGGCCTACAACCGCCACAATAGTTCGCTCCGTGTGTGACGTCCTTGCCTCAAACATGATGGCGAACCCACCCGTGGCCGATGACCAATCCTGATTGCATATTCGCCTCTATAATACGCCCCTGTGAGGCCCCGTCGTGCCCTGACGTTAGCAGATGTGCCTTCTTGTATAGGAAATGGTAGTATGACCTCGACCTGGTATAGACGGGCGCGTCACAGAAAATAGTTGCCACTGATGATACGTATAGATTGAGCTAATTTATGGAAATTCCCCAGTTGAATTTTTCACGGACTTAAATTCTTTCAAAAGAATTTCGAGCCTCGTGAGAAGGGGGATATTGTAGGGATCAACCTGAGCATAGAACTAATTCGTGTTAGACTGCTGGGACTGTAACCGCAGTCAGACATTCGGCGGGGCGGGCACATTATTCAATTGGTAGTCAAGGCGGATTTCAAGCCTGAGGAGTTTTCGAATGAAAAAAGCCTCAACCTACATCATCAGTCTAGGGCTTGCATTAGCAACAATCATGGCCCATGCGCAGACGCCCGCGCCGCAAACCGCTCCGGCACAACCGCACGCCGGGCAGCAGGCGCCCAGAGGCGTTGCCCAGCAGCCGATGCCGCCAGGGCCGAACCCAAATTCTCAATACCGGCTAGGCCCTGACTCGATGCCGCAGGAAGGCGTCCCGAAGGGCGAGATTCGCGGGCCGTACACGCTACCCAGCAATATTTATCCAGGGACTCAGCACACCTATTGGGTCTACGTGCCGGCGCAGTACGACCCGGCGATGCCGGCTGCCCTGATGGTTTATCAGGACGGCCAGGCTTTCAAAGATGAAAACGGCGACATGCGCGCCCAGAACGTCATGGACAATCTGATCTACCGGCGCGAGATTCCCGTGATGATCGGCGTGTTCATCAATCCGGGACGTACGCCACAGCAGCCTGAGCCCAATCCCCAAGAATGGGGGGATCGCACGACGAACCGCCCCACCGAATACAACACGCTCGATGACAAGTACGCGCGGGTGATCACCGAAGAGCTGCTGCCCGTGCTGTATAAGGAGTACAACATTTCAAAGGATCCGGACATGCACGGAATCGGCGGCTCGAGTTCGGGGGCCATCGCCGCCTTCACGGTCGCCTGGGAGCGCCCCAACCATTTCCGCAAGGTATTAAGCAATGTCGGCAGTTTCGTGAATCTTCGCGGCGGCCATGTCTATCCCGAACGGGTGCTGGCCAGTGAGAAGAAGCCGATCCGAGTCTTTCTGTGCGACGGGCGGAACGACAATCGCGGCATCCGCGACGGGGTTTACGACGAGAAGCGCGACTGGTTCTACCAGAATGTGCGGCTGATGAAGGCGCTCACGCAGAAGGGGTATGATGTAAACTACACGTGGGGGATGAATCTGCACGGGCAAAAATTCGGCGGGGCGATCATGCCGGAGATGATGCGCTGGTTGTGGCGCGATGGAGCGGTGTCAACAGACCCGAACGACATGGTTGAGCGAGCACTGCGCCAGCCGGCGGCTAAGAAGAATTAGCGACCTCTCTTGCAATATGCATTCTTGTTTTATGATCAAAATCACATAAGGTTGAATATCGGACCTGGCGAGTAGATATGAAAAAGCGAGTTGCCTGGGCAAGGGAGCCTTCCAAAGCCTTCAACGCCAGAAACAGCTTCGATGCGTGTACACGGTCTTTGTTACATATCATTTCCATAAGAGCCTTTGGATTACGCCTGAGCCAGTTCACCCGCTTATCAGCTTTCTGACAACTCCTATAGGTCGGTGCATAGCAGTGTCGGCATCCAAAATACCGGCCACCCGGAGGGAGATGGGGCTTTCCGCTTCTTCGATTGCAAGGAACTCCGTTTACGGTCAGCGGACAGATAAACCGCCAGCGCAGGCCACCGAAGTTCGGGCCCGTTGTAGTCAATCGAATCTTATAGTTTATGGCTTCTCCCGTTTCCGTGATCGCGTAAACCAGACGAAGCCATGAGTGAGCCAGATTGGTCGTGTCCACAAGTAGCGGCTATGAGGTAAGGGAGTGACGGCTGGAGAGGGCTTGCTCAATATATTGAAACCCTGTGAAGGCGAACAGATCAAGGTATCTCTGTCGGAGGCGGTAGCAAAAAAAGAATTTACAATAATCGAAATTCGTTTATCGTATTAAGAGTCTTGTATTGGTCTCTACAAGATCTACTCGCTTATCCATTTTAGACGATGCCCTCAGTCTTCATTCTAGAGTGATTGGAAAAATTAAAACATGGCAAATTCAGTTTTCCGCCTGCATATATTCTCGATCTTAATCTGCTCTTGCTTAACCCTCGCGGCTTGCGCAACCGGGACTGCCAAGTTTAATGGGAACACTTCAACATTCTTAGATTCACGCCGGTCTTATACTACCGTCTTAAAAACTCATGGCCCTGCTCCGCAAGAATGGCCCGATGAGAAGATCCCGCCCGGAGTTACCGAAGTATCCTACACTTCAGGAAACCTAAAATTGAAAGCCTGGTTAGCGATGCAAAAGAACTCCGTAGCCGATAGAGTCCCTGCCGTCGTTTACTTTCATGGCGGATTCGCATTCAGCTTCAGTGAACTTGAGGACTGCCGGCCCTTTCTTAATGCCGGCTTGGCTGTCCTGATGCCGACACTCAGAGGGGAAAACGGCAACCCCGGAGACTTTGAGCTTTTCTATGGCGAAATGGATGACGCGCAGGCAGCGGTGCGATGGCTGGTAGACCAGCCGCATATCGATGCGAGCCGAATCTACACCTTCGGCCACAGTGTGGGAGGAGGTGTCTCGGCATTGCTCTCGCTATGGGATGATGTGCCAGTTCGGATGGGAGGTAGTTCAGGTGGCCTCTATCCCCAAGATGTTTTCTCCGGATGGAAAAGATTTGTCCCGTTTGATTATAATAACGAGAAGGAAAGAAATCTTCGCCTACTTGTGGGCAATATGTCAGCTATGAAGCGGCAGCATATCGCTTATCTCGGGTATGAAGATAGCCTCGCTAAAGTAGCCCCTGCCGCAGAAGCCGAGAGAGTTAAATCAGCAGCGCCACTTACCATCAAGATAGTTAAGGGAGATCACTTTACCAGCCTGGAGCCAGCAATCTTAGCATTCGTAGAGGCTATAAAGACAGATAAGTGATTCGCTGACCGCACGGCAGTTCTATTACGGAGATAAGCAACTTGTGATGGACAAGCTTAACGACAAGGCCAGGTTGATGGTAGCTATCGAGGAAGCAAAGCAAGGGCTTTCTGAAGGTGGCATTCCTATCGGAGCCGCCATTTTCAATTCACAAGGAAACCTCCTTGGGCGAGGGCATAATCGACGAATATAAGAAGATGATCCTTCGGTTGACGCAGAGACTGATGCATTCCGCAAAGCCGGTCGGCAGGGAAGCTATCGTGACAAGACCATGGTGATAACGCTTGCTCCCTGCTGATATTGCAGCGGTCAAGTAAGGCAGTTCAAGCTTGGGAAGGTGATAGTCGGGGAGTCCGTGAATTTCTCTGGTGGAATAGATTGGCTGCGAGAGAGCGGAGATATGGAATGAAGATATAGGCGAAGAATAACGAAATCCAATCCGGCTCAAGGGCTCGGCGACTGCAGCAGGGGCAGTGTGCAGCAGTTTGTATAAATGGTTCTGGGTTATTCAAGCGACATTCGCCTTCAAACATTACCGCAAGCCAATTCATCGCCGATGCCCACTTCTGAACGCATATTTGGCTACCTGACCCGCTTGTGTGATGCCCGTGTTCGTGCCGCGTTTAGTTATAAGCGTCCATCCTTGGGGAAAGGCAAACGATAATCCGCAGGCCCTTAAAATCTATACCTGTTATTTGGAGCTATCCCTCTTCGCTGGCTATCAGGCCGTAGCGGCAGGCCGTCACGAAGTTAGCTTTGTCCTGTTTGTCGTTGCTAACGCTGATGAAACGCTTTAGTTCATCAGTGTTAAGAAATTTGATTTTGGTGATTCTATCTTGCAGCCAGGCCTTGATTGGGCGTTGAAAGAAGGCCGATTTGAATCGAAGATTTTTACCCAGATAACTAATAAAACCTATATAGTCGTCCCTGAAGAATTCCAGGCTCAAGCCAGGGCTTCAGCCTGGATCAACGGCCTTGTGGCGAAGACCCGCCAGAGCTTTCGCAGATTGAAGCCGCAGCCGCTCAGCAAGGCATTCACTCGATCTCCGGCCTCCCCGCGCAGGTAGTTCCGACCCAGCCCATGATCATGCTTGCTATGCCCAATCACAGGCTCGATGGCCCTGCGCCGCTTCAGTCACTGTTTAAGTTTGCCTCTCAGCTTGCGTTTGCCACTGATGTAGACTTCGACTCCTTTGGGACGATGATCACTGCCATGAAAGGCGACCGCGCGGAATGGTGATAAGAGACAACTGACGGTGCCGAAAGAGTACCACGATGAATTGGGGCTGGAGAGCGGGCGCCGATGGCGGTGCTGCGGGTCGGCGATGGCTTGATCCTGATGTCGGAGCAGGCGCGATTCCGCCGCCTATGCGAGGCGATCGGCTCGGCCCTGGAAGGCGCCCGGCGTCACAGAGGCAGATCTCCAGGCCAACCTGCCTGAGGCCCGCCAACGCGTCTTTGCCCGCGGCTATCCCCAAGCAGCGAAGGCCGCAGCAACGGCCAAAAAGGCAAAACGGCTATGAGCCGGAGCCGCCGCGCGCTCGATGATCCGGCATGCGGCAGACGTCCCGGTGCTGGTTTCGGCGATCAACAGCAAACCGGACTGGCTCCTGACGCACAACACCAAACCCTTCTCGCCAGCCGTGGCGCGGCGCACCGGATTAAGGATTGGCACGCCGGCGGATTTCTTCCTGGTACTTTCTCAAGGCATCAAATAAAGTAAAACAAATTACATAAGGACTGGTTTCGGACGCGACTACTATCATCCCCTAAGGTTCACACTTGAAAGTAGGTGTGTAGCAATCTATCATCCGCCAATGAGAACATTTCATTCCTTGCAGGCCTCGCTATCCTGGCGTCTATTGCTTTCCCACTCAGTAGTCTTCCTGCTGCTCGGGGCGCTGGGTCATGCTGCGCCGGCATTCTCTCAACCGCAGAGAGCACAACCCGTCGCCGCCACGCCGCCGATGGGGTGGAACAGCTGGGACTCTTACGGCAGGACGCTTAATGAAGAGAGCATCAGGGCGAGCGCTCAGTGGATGGCCCGACACCTCAAACGGTTTGGCTGGGAGTACGTTGTCGTCGACGAAGGCTGGTACCTGGCTAACCTCGACGCCAGTGGCAACGACAATCATTCGCGCTTCGAGATCGACGCCTACGGTCGCTATATCCCGGTCCCTGCTCGCTTCCCCTCCGCGGGAAAAGATTTTACGTTTAAGCCCCTCGCTGATTACCTGCATTCGCTGGGGCTGAAATTCGGGATTCACATCATTCGTGGCATACCCAGGGAAGCGGTAGCCAAGAACCTGCCGATCGCAGGTTCCTCTTTCCGCGCGGCGGACGCCGCCGACACCTCCGACGTGTGCCCCTGGAACGCATACAACTACGGCCTTAACCCAACTCATCCTGCGGCGCAAGCCTACTACGATTCCCTCGCCCGACAATATGCCGAATGGGCCGTTGACTTCATCAAGGTCGATTGCATTTCCGATCATCCGTACAAAGGCGCCGAGATCCGCATGTTCAGCGAAGCGATCACCAAGTCAGGCCGCCCGATGGTGTTGAGCCTTTCTCCCGGCCCCACGTCCATCGACAAGCGCGACGAAGTTTCCAGGTTCGCGCAGATGTGGCGCATCTCCGACGACGTCTGGGACGTCTGGTACAGCACGGAGAACTTCCCGCAGGGCGTCAAGAATCAGTTTTCACGCGCCGCCCTGTGGGCCGGTGTCGCGAAATCTGGTCACTGGCCTGACGCCGACATGCTGCCGATCGGCAGTCTGCGACCCGCCGCGGGCTGGGGCGAGCCGCGAGAAACCCGCTTAAGCCATGACGAGCAGCGCACCTTATTGACCCTCTGGTGTATCTTTCGCTCACCACTGATCATGGGCGGCAATCTACTGCTAGCCGATGACTGGACCACCTCTCTGCTGACCAACGCAGAGGTCATCGCGGTCGATCAGCATTCCAGGAATAACCATCCGGTCATCACAACCAATAATGTAGTGATTTGGACGGCGCGGCCTGAATCCGGCAAAGACTTCTATGTCGCAGTCTTCAACATTAGCGATACGGCACAAACTGTTCATTACGCCTGGAGTGGTCTCGGTCTAGCGGCTCCAAGTTACAAACTGCGCGATTTGTGGGAGGGCGCGGAAAAGGGGTCGGCCACCTCTCTGGAAATTACGTTGCCTCCACATGCCTCTGTCCTTTACCGTGCGGTGCCCAACCACCCATGAGTGAATGATTGAGCGATTCTGGAAGTGCGCCGAGACCGCTTTCGCCGGCCTAGTCTGAGCGCGCCTCTTGTGCCGGTGGGCGTGGGTGCGCTGCCGGATCTGTATATTTAGCTGGGACCCAAGTAACCGGCACGCCGATGTGAGCGAGTGCCGGTGAGGCTGGAACTAAGAAGATGAACGAGTTCTAAGATCACATGTTTGGGCGGTCGGACACAGCCCTTTACGGAATAAAATTCTTTCAAAAGAACTCCAAGCTTGAACCTGTTCAGAACCCGATCACGTCACCCCGACCTTTATCTCAACCTCTCCAGCTAGCAGCTCGGCCAGCGCCGGGGCAATTTCCTCTCATGTTGACATTCGACAGGTGATCGAATATACTCCGCCTTGTCGAATGTCGAGAGGAAGTCGATGAGCAAAACGCAGATGGATTTATTGCAGGGGACGCTCGACCTGCTGGTGCTCAAGACGCTGCAGCCCGGCCCCATTCACGGCTGGGACATCGCTCAGTGTATCCAGCAGGTCTCTCGCAATGAGCTGAAGGTGGGCCAGGGTTCACTCTACCCGGCGCTGCACAGGCTTGAGGACCAAGGGTGGATTAACTCCGAATGGGGAGCTTCGGACAATAACCGCCACGCGAGGTTCTACAAGCTGACGGCCGCCGGGCGAAAACAGCTGGCTGCCGAGACAGCATCGTGGGAGCGATTCACTGGGGCGGTTGAGTTGATCCTGAAGACAACCTGAGCGGGAGGAGGCCGAGATGCTAAAGAGGTTGAGACTGCGGCTGCGTGCGTTATTACGCAAAGCGGAGATGGAGCGGGAGTTGGACGAGGAACTGCGCTTCCACCTTGAAAAAGAGGCCGAACAGAACCTGGCGCGGGGGATGGCTCGTGAAGAGGCACGTCTGGCAGCGCTGCGCAGCTTCGGCGGTGTTGAGCGGGTGAAGGAAGAGAGCCGTGACGTGCGCGGCGTACGGTTCGTCGAAGAGCTGTGGCAGGATCTTCGCTACGGCGCGCGAATGTTATTCAGGAAACCAAGCTTTACTTCAATTGCCGTGCTGACGCTCGGCTTGGGCATCGGCGCGAATACGGCAATCTTTACGATCGTTGATGCCACGTTGCTGCGCGGACTGCCTTACAAGGACTCGGACTCGCTTGTCCAGGTGTGGGAAACACGCCAAGTCGGGGAGATCAAACAGATGGACGCTTCCTACCCCGATTACCTCGATTGGGGGCAACAATCCGAAGTCATCGATGGTATCTGCGGCTACACGGAGTGGGGCGGGTCGTTCACGCTTACCGGGCGCGCTGAACCTGAGCGAATCGAAGGAGCGCGTGTCACCGCGAGTTTCTTTTCCGTATTGGGTGTCGCGCCGTTACTGGGGCGCACCTTCCTTCCGGACGAAGACCGCCCCCAGGCAGAGCGCACCGTGATCTTGAGTTATGGACTTTGGCAGCGGCGCTTCGGCGCTGATCCCAGCATCGTCGGGCGAAGTCTCATTCTAGACGGCAGCGACTACACGGTGCTCGGAATTTTACCCGGAAGTTTTCAATTCGCTCCGATGGGAAAGGCTCAACTCTGGGTGCCGTTGCGCCCGACACCCGCCCAGTTGAACCTGCGTTTCATGCATTGGCTGGACGTCATCGTGCGGCTCAAGCCCGGCGTCAGTTTGGCGCAAGCTCAGGCGCAGATGAGCACGGTTGGCGAGCGCATCGAACGCGAGAACCCGGACTCGCACACGGGCGCGGGTCTTAAGCTGGTCCCTTTGCATGAGCAAATTATCGGTTCGATCGGCTCGCTGCTGCTCGTTTTACTAGGGGCGGTCGGGTTTGTGCTGCTCATCGCCTGCGCCAATGTCGCAAATCTCTTGCTCTTGCGCGCGGCGGCGCGGCGACAAGAGATCAGCATGCGGCTGGCGCTCGGCGCCACACGCTGGAGGTTGGTGCGTCAACTGGTCACCGAGAGCTTGTTGCTAACGCTCATGGGCGGCGTCCTGGGTCTAGCCCTGGCCACCTGGAGCATCGAGCTGCTGCTCACAGCCATCCCGGCAGCGCAGCTCGACTCTATGCCTTACCTGCAGGGGCTGACGCTCAACGCACGCGTCTTTGGCTTTACCGGCGCGTTGTTACTACTCACCGGGGTCGTGTTCGGTTTAGCTCCGGCGTGGCAATCCGCCAAGCTCGATTTGCAAGCCGTGCTCAAAGACGGCAACCGGACCGCAGCAGGCACAGGCCGCCAGCGTTTTCGCAGCCTGCTTGTCGTCTCGGAGATTGCGCTGGCCTTAGTGCTGCTGGTCGGAGCCGGCTTGTTGATCAAGAGTACGCTGCGCTTGTTGGAAGTCAAGTTGGGTTTTAAGCCTGAGCGCCTGATGACCATGCAACTGGAACTGCCGTCATCCAGGTATTCATCCGATGAACAAACCAGGGCATTCCACCAGCAATTGTTGCCACACATCGAAGCCTTACCCGGTGTGGTCGGCGTTGCTTCAGTCAACTGGCTTCCGCTTGAGGGAGGCCCGGTAGACTTGCTGCGGGTGGAAGGCCAGCCGCCGCCGCCGCCGAGCGAGGTGCCGAAGACAACGACGCATGTGGTGAGTTCCGACTACTTTCGCACCATGGGAATTGCGCTCATCAAAGGCCGCTTCTTCACCGATGACGATAATCCATCTTCGCCCGGAGTTGTCGTCATCAACGGCGCGTTAGCCGAGAAGCTCTTCGCAAAACAAGACCCGGTCGGGCGCCGCATTATTTTTGAAGGCGGTGAGCCGAAGCCGTTTGAAATCGTCGGAGTGGTAGATGATGAGAGAGTGGGAGAGCTTGATGAAGAGGCCGCGGCGGTGGTTTATCACCCCTACCTCCAAGAACCTTGGACGAAACTGAATCTGGTCGTGCGAACGGCAGGCGATCCCGTCGGCATCGTTAATGCCGTGCGCGGCGAAGTCCGGGCAATTGACCCGGATCTGGCGCTTTACTCAGTCGTGACGATGGAGCAATTGATCGCCGAACGGCCTTCCACCTTCCTGCGCCGCTATCCGGCCTTATTGATGGTGGTGTTCGCGGCCATCGCGTTGATCCTGGCGGCAATAGGCATCTACGGAGTCATCTCTTACTCAGTCAATCAGCGGACGCACGAGATCGGCGTTCGGATGGCCTTAGGCGCGCAGCGGCGTGACGTGCTGAGGCTCATCATCGGGCAAGGCCTGGTTCTGATTCTGTTCGGTGTAGGAGGTGGGTTGGCGGCTGCGTTGGCGCTGACGCGCTTGATGCATAGCCTGCTGTTTGGCGTCAGTGCGACCGACCCGCTGACATTCATCATTGTAACCGCGTTGCTTGCGCTGGTGGCCTTATTGGCCTGCTACATCCCGGCGCGGCGGGCGACGAAGGTGGATCCCCTGATCGCGCTGCGTTACGAATAATCAGGCGGCATGCAAGGGCAGAGCGGCTTGGTGAGTCGCTCCGGCTACACAACGCCCTATCGACTTGCAAGACGGTATCTATTCATACCTGAGCGCAATCATCGGGTCCACCGAAGACCGTGCTGTTACAAAACCGGCAAGAAAGCAGCCCGGTATTAAGCCATAGCTCAGGCGCAAGCCCTGGCCCCTCGCATCCTTCCGCGCCCCCAAGCGGCCATCAATCAGAAGGGACCTGCATTAATGAACAGGCGCCCCTCCATGCGGTCCGGACTTCTTGCAACTCTCTAATGTACTACGCCCCTCGCCTTTAAACTCTCGACATTGCGCATGGTGGCCCTCCATTTAGGGTGGTCTCTCTTAGTGGCGATGGGAAGGCCCGTATCGGCGTAAAAAGAAAGAATGTCCGCTCGCAACTCTGGCGTTACGCCCTTGAAATCATCCCTGGCAAGTCTTTCGAGAAGTTTCGCATACGCCTTGTCAGCCAACCGGTATTGCGCCGGCCTTGTGGGCTGCCCCGTATCATAGTTCATATTCACAAGATTCACCTTGCCATCTTCCACGTCGCCGAGCAGTTTTTCATACAGGGCCTGTGCCGCGAGCAGACTATCACTAAACAACCTCTCGGTCTCCTTTGTCGGCACACGATAATCCAGCGGCTTTATCAGGCCGAGTTTTACAAGCACCCCGACTAAGAAAGCCAGGATGCGCTCGAAGACGTTGAGTTCTTTGTACTGCCTGCCGGCAGCCATCCTTTTTTGCTTCGGAATGGTCTGCTTGTAGACGAAATCCCTGTCCGTAATCTGCGGGTTCTGCTTGATGATCTCATCGCGCTTGATCTTCCAGGCTACGGAGGTCAATAGCGGTATATCTCTTATTAGCGTGCGCTGGTATCGGTCAATGGCCCAGTCGAGGTCATCTCCTCGAAACAACTTTCTAAGCTCTATGCCATAGACTTTCTCGAACGCGCCAGCAAGCAGCGACTTGGGGACATGGAAAAGAATCAACTCGTTGTAAATCTCGCCCCGATACGCCTTGGCCGCTACCTCCACGACATCGAACCCGAGTTCGGTTTGGCTATGGGCCGCCTTATCCTGCTCGTAGGTCACCACGTCGCCATACTTCGCCCGCAGCTTCGGGTAGTAGATAGGGACGGCGCGGTTGGTCGCGATGGGGTGCCCCGTGTTATCGGCGGCGTAATGTTCAAGCGCGCCGAGCGCGAACGCATATTCGTTGAGGTCTGCAGATTCTCGTATGAGCTCTTCGATAAAATCGCCACTTCGTACGTAGTGCAGGAGATCGCTAAAGAAGCCGTTCAGGAAAGGGAAGTACCCCATGTCCTGGATGATGGCGCCCCCGTAGGCATAGCTGCGCGCCACCCGCAACTGATCGTCAGTTGCGGTCGGGAACCGCTTCAGCAGCGCCGGGACAATCGAGCGCTTCCATGAATACTCGATGATGGCTTCGTGCGTAAATGCACCGTAGCCGAAAGACTGAGGTGCGGTAAGCGTCGCGGTCACTAGCCATATTAATGCACAAGGTAAGATCTTAAAGCCCCGAGTTGTTCGCATGACGACTTATCCTTATTTCGCTTTCAATGATGTGTATGCGGCAGCCGGTTGTACGGGCATTTAGCCCCAAGTCCTTCTCCTGCTAGTTGCCCACCGTGAAGCGCGGGCGCGAATGGCGTGGCGTCTGTCTCTACCACTGGTCGGAGATCCTGCGCTCTCACCCCTCATGAAGATCTTTGCGTAAACGGCTTTCCGATGATATACGAGAGGGTATTGATCCCCTTGAACCTTCGAAACAAAGAAATCCGCAACGGCTATTCTAAGCTTCTCTCACAAAGGCGAGCGAACGCTATTGCCGTCCACAACAGCAACGGGTAACAAACCGGTCTCCAGAGCCGGCGCAGGCGGGAGGCCAGTGACTTCGAGGATTTCCTGCTCGTTGAGGCTCTCTCGCGCCGAAAGGTCAAGCGCGCTGGCGGGTCGCGCTCCTCGAAGGCGGCATCGGCATCATCGTTGGCGTGTTGACCTTCATAAGGTATCATATCAGGCATAACGGCGCTGTGGGCGCTCTACCTGATCGCCGCGTGGGCGGCTGTCACCCGTATCAACGAGACCGCTTGAGGATTTTTGTTTACGCCAGCCGCCAGGCTGCGAGACAGGGCGGCCCTGCCGGTTTGCTCTGAACAAGAGCAGATGACTGTGGGCCGCAATGAGTTTCGTTGCCGCTAACGCCGTCGGTGCAGGCATCGCGGAAACCGCCAACGCCATGCGGGCGATCCTTGGGCGGTGATTTAAGAAGGACAGCAATGGATCAGATTTGGTTGTGGGTCGGGTTCAACGTCTTCGTGTTGTTGATGCTCGCGGTTGATCTAGGCATCTTTCACCGCAAGGCGCACGACGTCTCGGTCAAGGAAGCTGCCGGGTGGAGCGTGGTGTGGGTCGCGCTCGCGCTGCTGTTCAACTACGGCGTTTATTACTTCATGGGGCGACAGGCCGGCATGGAGTTTTTGACCGGCTACCTGATCGAGAAGGCGCTCTCGGTTGATAACATCTTCATCTTCGTCCTCATCTTCACCTACTTCAAAGTGCCATCGAAGTATCAGCACCGCGTCCTCTTCTGGGGCGTGATCGGCGCGCTGCTGATGCGCGGGGCGATGATCGGCGCGGGCGCTTACCTCATCAAGCAGTTCCATTGGATCATCTACGTCTTCGGCGGGTTTCTCGTCATCACGGGCATCAGGATGGCGACGCAGACCGAGCACGCGATAGAGCCAGAGTCTAATCCCGTGATACGGCTCGTGCATCGCCTGATGCCGGTGACGAGCCGTTATCACGGGCAGAGTTTCTTCGTGCGTGAAGATGGCAAACCGGGCGGCGCGGCGCGGCGCATGGCGACGCCGCTCTTCGTCGTGCTCGTGCTCGTCGAGACGACCGATCTGATCTTCGCGGTCGATTCGATCCCGGCGATCTTCGCCGTCACTCAGGACCCTTTTCTCGTCTACACCTCGAACGTGTTCGCCATCCTCGGACTGCGCTCGCTCTACTTCCTGCTCGCCGAGGTGATCCATAAATTCCACTACCTCAAACTCGGCCTCTCGCTCGTGCTCGTCTTCGTAGGCGCGAAGATGCTGCTGACCGACGTGTACAAATTTCCTATAGGATTGTCGCTCGGCATCGTCGCGCTGATTCTACTGCTCGCCGTTATCGCGTCGCTCGTCTTCCCCAAGAGCGCCGAGGCGCATTCGCCTGCTGAGCACGATCCGCTTGCGCACGTTTCCGAGGAAGTCGTCGCGCCGTCGCTGAACCGGCAAAGCAAGGGCAGATGACGAGGCCAAGGTTAGCGGCGGATGGCTGTGGATGCAGAGGGTGCGCGGGCCGGTATCGGAACGGTCGAGGGCGCGCTGCTCGCGCTATTGGGATTGCTTATCGCCTTTTCTTTTTCGGGCGCGGCGGCCCGTTTCGACGCGCGGCGGCAGCAGATTGTAGACGAAGCAAATGACATCGGAAGCGCCTACATGCTCGTTGATTTGCTGCCGCCCGAAGCTCAGCCACCGCTGCGAGACAAGTTTCGATTGTATGTAGATTCGCGGTTGGAAGCCTATCGACGGATGCCGGACCTTGCCGCCGCGAAAGTCGAGTTCGAGCGCTCAAAGACTTTGCAGAACGACATCTGGACGCAGGCTGTCATGGCCACACATGATACCGGCTATCAGCCGGTCGCGATGCTGATTCTCCCCGCCATCAGCAAAATGATCAGCATTTCAACCCAGCGAACTGTGGCGTTACAGATGCACCCGCCTACGATTATTTTTGTCATGCTCGCCGGACTGATGCTGGTCGGCGCTCTCCTGGCAGGTTACGGCATGGCAAGTAGAAAGTCGCGCAATTGGATGCACACGGTTGCCTTTGTCGTGATCCTGGCATTAACCGTCTACGTCATTCGCGACCTTGAGTTTCCTCGTCTTCCTGGACTGGTCGGACTGAATGAGATCGATAATATAATGGTGGATCTCAGAAAAAGTATGAATTGACCATGCTGCTCCCATTCTATGTTCACCGCTCGAGCGGAAGACAGGGTGGCAAGACATTCGAACTTGAAAGCTAAAGCGAAGACGGTACCTTATGGCATGGACATATCTATTTGTCGCCGCTCTATTCGAAATCGCCTGGGCCGTCGGCCTGAAGTACGCGCAGGGCTTCACGAGGCTGTGGCCGAGCGTGCTGACGATTGCCGCCATGGTGGTCAGCGTGCTCTTCCTGGCGCTGGCGGTTCGAACCATCCCGGTCGGCACGGGCTACGCCATCTGGACGGGCATCGGGGCGGTCGGGACGGCCACGCTCGGCATCATCCTTTTCGCAGAGCCGGTGACGGTATGGCGTGTCGTCTGCCTGCTCCTGATCGTGGCCGGCGTGGTCGGCCTCAAATTCACCGCTTCATAAATCATGAGACTCGAGAAGCTTGATCCTCCGATTGACTTGGACCGCGACCACGTTCTGGGGCCGGCAGACGCCGAGCTGACGCTGGTCGAGTACGGCAGCTATGCCTGCCGACCCTGCCAGACGGTTCACGAGGTAATCGAAGGGCTGCGGAACCGTTTCGGCGAGCGTATGCGGTACGTGTTTAGGCACCTGCCCGTCGCCGGCAGCGAGGAGGCGGTTCGCGCCGCCGAGCTGGCCGAATACGCGGCGGCGACCACCGGACAGTTCTGGGAAGTTCACGAGGCCTTGGTGGAGCGGGGGCCTGCGTTCTCTGCGGGCGACTTCGGACGAATCGCCGGCGAGTTCAACCTGCCGAGCGGCACGGCGCACGGAGACGCACTAAAGGCGGCGCAGGCGCGGGTGCGCGAGGACGTCGGGAGCGCGCGGCAGAGCGGCGCGCGGGTGACGCCGACCTTATTCATTAATGGCCGCCGCTACGTGGGCGCCTGGGACGAAAGCTCGCTAGCCGACGCGATGCTCGGCCCCCTGGGACACCATATACAGTCTGCCGCGTTCAAATTCGTCCGCTGGGGGCCGTCATCGGGATTGCTGCTGGGGCTGGCGACGCTGCTCTGCCGGGAAAGGAGAAAATGTCATGACAGATAAACTACGTGATCAGCCACCAACGTCATCAATCGCCGAGGTCCTGGCCGGTCTGCCGCAAACCTCCGCGTGGCAGGAGCGTGTTTACAAGGATATTCACGCGCATCCAGAACTGAGTTTTCAGGAGACCAAGACTGCCGCGCTCGTGGCGTCGAAACTCAAGCAGTTCGGCTACGAAGTGCTCGAAGGGCTTGGCCGTACAGGAGTCGTCGGCATCCTGCGCAACGGCGAAGGCCAGACCGTACTCGCGCGCGCTGACATGGACGCGCTTCCCGTGCGCGAAAACACTGGACTGCCTTACGCCTCGACCGTTACCGCAACTGACGATGCGGGCAACACCGTCGGCGTCGCGCACGCCTGCGGACACGACATGCACGTGACGTGTCTGCTGGGCGGAGCGGAATTGCTCGCTCAGGCTCGGCAATCGTGGGGCGGGACCTTCGTCGCCTTGTTCCAACCCGCCGAAGAGGTCGCCGGCGGCGCGCAAGCGATGCTGGAAGCTGATCTGCGCGACCGCATCCCGAAGCCGGATGTCGCATTCGCGCAGCACGTATTGGCTTACCCTGCAGGAAAGATCGGCACACAGGCGGGGCCTGTCCTTTCCGCAGGCGACAGCGTTCGCATCACCCTATATGGCAAAGGGGCGCATGGCTCGATGCCTCACAACAGCGTTGACCCTGTCGTGCTGGCCGCGCTCGTGGTGCTGCGCCTGCAGACGATTGTCTCGCGGGAGACGAAGCCCGGCGAGTTTGCGGTGCTGACCGTGGGCAGCAGTGTGGCCGGCTCCAAGAGCAACATCATCCCCGACCGCGCGGTGTTACTAGCCAATCTGCGGACCTACGATCTGGGGGTGCGTCGGCGGATGATCGCCAGCATCGAGCGCATGGTCAGAGCCGAGTGTGAAGCAAGCGGCTCGCCGCGCCCGCCCGAATTCGAGTACTTCGATCAGTACCCGCTCACCGACAACGAAGCGGGAGTAACAGCAAGGATCACATCCGCCTTCCGCAGCCATTTCGGGGCAGATACGGTCTTCGACCTCGGGCGGCAGACCGCCAGCGAAGACTTCAGCCGCATCCCCGATGCCCTCGGAACGCCCTACACCTATTGGGGGATCGGCGGCACGGAGCCTGGGAAGTACCAACAGGCTCTCGATGCCGGACGTGTGGAGCAGGACATCCCGGTCAATCACTCGGAATTCTTCGCCCCGGTCATTGAACCGACGCTGTCGAACGGCACGCAGGCGCTCGTGGTCGCCGCTTTGACGTATCTAGGAAAGTGAGATTCTCGCCATGGCTTCTACAGATACCGCCGCAACAGCCGACACGCAGCGAAGCGCCAACCGGCTCATTGTCGGCATTGTCCTTGCGGTCGTCACCTTCTGGCTCTTTGCGCAGACCACACTAAACGTTGCCCCGACGATGCGCGAAGAGTTGCGAATCAGCGAAAGCCTGAACAATATCGCGGTAAGCATTACCGCCCTTTTCTCGGGCATCTTCATCGTTGTCGCAGGTGGTCTGGCAGACTGGCTGGGACGTTTGAAGATTACCTACGTCGGCCTGGCTCTGAGCGTCCTGGGTTCATTGCTGATCGCGATCTCTCCAGCCGGCACCATCGCTTTTCTGATGACCGGGCGTGTCATTCAAGGGTTGTCGGCTGCCTGCATCATGCCGGCGACGCTTGCCTTGATTAAGGACTACTTCGACGGCAAGGAACGTCAGCGCGCGGTGAGCTTCTGGTCAATCGGGTCATGGGGCGGCTCGGGCGTCTCGGCGCTGTTCGGCGGCCTCGTCGCCTCTTCTCTCGGATGGCGCTGGATCTTCTGGATGTCGATTGTGGTCGCCGCCCTGAGCTTCCTGTTGCTGCGAGGCGCGCCTGAGAGCAAGGTCACATCGCAGGAGAAGCGGAGTTTCGACTGGTACGGCTTCGCCGCTTTCATCATTGCGATGGTGGCCGTGAACATCGTCATCGGACAAGGCTCCGCACTTGGATGGCTGAATCCCGTAGTGATCACACTTGCCATCGTCTTCGTCCTCGCGGCGGTGGTGTTCTTCAGGGTCGAATCGGGCAACCCCAACGGATTTGTCGATCTCGGGCTGTTCAATAACAAGACGTATGCGGGAGCGACGCTCTCCAACTTCCTGCTTAATGGCGCCGCCGGAACACTGCTCGTGGCGCTCTCCCTGGTTCAGCAGGGGGCCGGGCTGTCTTCCTTGCAATCAGGACTGTTGACCATCGGCTATCTGGTCGCGATACTGAGCACCATTCGTGTCGGTGAAAAGCTTCTACAGAGGATGGGCGCGCGCAAGCCGATGTTGATGGGGTGCGCAATCACCGGGGTCGGAATCGGGCTTACGACCTTTACCTTCCTGCTGGCCGGCCAATATATGATCGTCGCCTTTGTCGGATTCACACTCTTCGGCATCGGACTCGGCTTCTATGCCACCCCGTCCACCGACGCGGCGCTCTCCAATGTGCCGAATGAAAAAGCAGGGGCCGCGTCCGGCATCTACAAGATGGCGTCGTCTCTGGGGGCGGCGTTTGGCGTGGCGATCTCCGCGGCGCTCTTCACCTCACTCGGCGGTCTGAATAGCAGTTTCGCTCCTTTATCCGACCTATTCCTGGGAAGGACCGACAATGTCGGCATACGGTTCGCGGCCTCCATCGCACTGCTGTTCAACGTACTGATGGTGATCGTCGCGATTATCGCCATCGCTAAGACCGTACCCAGGGATGATCCGAGGGCTGACGCATCGCCGGTCAAGGCCGCCGGCTGAAATCTTAATACCAGCGCCTCGACGACACCCGTGTCGACGCCGGAGTGGTAAGGAGGACACCAGAATTGATCCAGAGCTCGGTAAGTCAAGAGGTCGTCAACGCCCTGGCAGGGTTCAAGGCGTATGCGGCGACCACGCTGCTGGTGCTCGACCTCATCGGCACGTTCGTCTTCGCCCTGAGCGGCGGGGTGGCGGGGGTCAGAGAACGTCTCGATCTGTTTGGGGTGCTGGTGCTCTCGTTCGCGGCGGCCAGCGCCGGCGGCATTATGCGCGACTTGCTGATCGGCGCGGTGCCGCCGGCAGCCATCAGCGACTGGCGTTACCTCAGCGTCTCGCTTGTCGCCGGGCTGATCACTTTCTTCTGGTATCCGAACAGCGAGCGGCTGCGCAACCTGCGCAATGAGGTGCTGATCTTTGATGCCGCCGGGCTGGCGCTGTTCGCCGTTGCCGGCACGCAAAAGGCGCTCGGCTACGGACTCAACCCGGCGATGGCCGCGCTGCTCGGCATGCTGACAGGGATCGGCGGCGGCATGCTGCGCGACGTACTGCTTGCTCAGATCCCTACGGTGTTGCGCTCGGAACTCTATGCCATCGCCGCGCTGGCCGGTGCGGCCACAGTGGTCGTGGGTCACGTGCTGAACCTCCCGCCTACGGCGATGGCAATCGCCGGCGCGGCGATCTGCTTCGGCATACGCCTGATTGCCATACGGCGCGGCTGGCGCCTCCCCGTAGCCGAGCTGCCGCAGCGGCCTAAGGCCGGAGCGGATGTCGCGGACGAGGAGAAGGACGAGGTCGGAAGGCTCTGAGATGTGTGTAGTTGTGTTGTAATCAGGTCAAAGTAACGAACACTACTAGTTCCCCCAACGATTGGATCAGCGGATGAACTCAGACGCAACGCGAAAGCTGCCCGACGCGACCGCCAACGCCGTCGAACTAATCATTGAGACACGGGCGCGCGACCTTGTCGAAGGGTTTAAGGTCAGGCGCGTCCTCCCTTCAAGACAAAGGCGCATGGTCGGACCTTTCATCTTCTTAGACCAGATGGGCCCGGAGGTTTTAGGGGCGGATAAAGGGTTGGACATCGCCACGCATCCCCACATCGGGCTTGCCACGGTGACCTATCTCTTCGCGGGCGAACTGCTGCACCGCGACAGCCTCGGCATCGTCCAACGTATCCGCTCCGGAGAGGTCAACTGGATGACGGCGGGGCGTGGCATCGCGCACTCAGAGCGCACGCCGCAAGAGATGCGAGCGCGCAGTTCTGAACTCTTCGGCATACAGTCATGGGTCGCCTTCCCCACGCGGTACGAGGAAACCGAACCGGCATTCGCTCACCACGGCGCGGACGAACTGCCGATCATTGAGGGCGAAGGCAAGCGCGTGCGCCTCATCTGCGGCTCGCTCTACGGCGCTCGCTCCCCTGTTCAGACGTTCTCTGACATGTTCTATGCAGACATCACGCTGGGTGAGGGCGCACGCCTTCCGGTTCCCGTCGAGCACGAAGAGCGTGCAGCCTATGTTGTCGAAGGCTCAATCGGACTCGTCTCCGAGGGCGGAACATTCGCTGCCGGGCAGCTACTCATCTTCAAACCGGGAGAGGAGATCATCCTAAGCGCGGCGGCGTCCGCCCGCCTGATGCTCTTGGGCGGCGAACCTCTGGACGGGAAGCGCCATATCTGGTGGAACTTCGTTTCCAGTTCACGTGAGCGCATCGAGCAGGCTAAAGAGGACTGGAAGGCGGGACGGTTCTCGCCTGTTCCAGAGGAGGCAGAGTTTATTCCGCTACCGGAGACCGGGCCAGCCGTGGTGCGGTATCCATAAGATATGGACTTGGATGCGCGGGCCGGGAGGGAGATGACTGAGTGGCGACTCGCTGACGACGACCCCGGCGACGAATGCCCCAGCGCCAGCGAGATGCCGAATAGTTCCGCCGATGCCAGAGCCGTCCCTAAAGAGATGGCCAGGACCGCCAGTACGTATAGCTCGCGGCGGCTCGCGCGAAGGGTACCCGGGATAGCAATATCCCTCACCTTCCACAGGTCGCGCAACGAGAAGTGAAGGCCGACGCCGAACATCAAGAAGATCACGCCCAGCTCGGCGAGCTGGCGGATGGTCGCGACATCCCCGACGAAGCCGGGCGTGAAGGGGCCGATGGCTATCCCTGCCAGCATGTATCCGACGAGCGTCGGCAGCCCTATGCGACGGGCTAGCGTGCCTCCGAAGAAGGCGACGACCAGGGCTACGGCTATGTTGATGAGCAGTGGCAATTCATGCATGAAGCCCCCGCTGAAACTGAAGCGCGCGGCGTCGAAGAATGCAAAGACTGGCGTGTCGGAGCCCGCTCACGCGATCGAGAAGATAAAGGCTTAATCTCTCATACGCAAAAGTGGAGGACTGTCCGAAGATCGCCGCCGCCCCGCCTGCGAGTCTCCGCACAAAGTCTGATGGCCACTAATCAAAACCGTCTGCGTCGCGCCCGTCGCTTAACCCGGAGTGGCGGTTTCTGAGCAGTCGCCGCATGCAGGTCGGCGGGCTGCGAGAGGCTCTCTGTCTCAGAAGCAGCTTTTACTGCCTCCGTTTTATCTGGCTCAAGCGCCCTGTGGTCAGGATATGCCTTATCCATCTCTACGCCATAATCTATGGCGATAAGAAAGAGGAGAAGACAAAATGCGAGAGTGATGGCCCAATACCCTATCGTGAGCCACACGCCTCCGAGCCAGACAGACGCCACGATAAACCCGGCGATTGCGGCGAGGGACAGCAATCGAGGCATCGTCAGTTGCCCGCGCTTTAACAGCCTGTCATCGGCCACGGCTGAATCTGCTCTCCCTGTCTTCTGCCTTTGTGCCGGAGGGGCGGTGTTATCAGCCGGTGAAACAATAAGTCCCGGTGAATGATTATGTTTTTGCTCTTCCCGACGAGGGCGCAACCGTGACATATATTACTTTCCTTTCTCTTTGAACCGGTGGCCGCAGAAGTGACACTTGTAGTACTGCCCCGGTCGCTTCGGCGAGTAAGCCGATGCTTTCTTACAATGCGTACATACCTTCATCACGTCTTTGACCGTGTTGTAAATCATCTGAGTCCATATGGGATTCATGCCTTTCCTCTCTCATTTCCACTGAGCCGTTTGGCCGCCGTCCGTGCGTTAAGGAAAAATCCCCCGTTCGTTGTAGACTCGCTCCAAGCGGGAAAGAGCCACCACGTATGAAGCCGTGCGCCAGTCCGTATCAAGTTCGCGAACGGCGGCGCGCACTCGTTGGTAGGCGCTGACTATTTTTTTACGAAGCTTGGCATCAACCTCCTCAAGCTCCCAGAACTCGCTCCGCTTGTTCTGTAGCCATTCGAAGTAGCTTACGATCACGCCCCCGGAGTTACTGAGAATGTCAGGGAGCAACTCGATCCGTCTCGCTTGAAGAATCTCGTCGCCTGCCGGGTCGGTCGGGCCATTAGCCGCTTCGGCAACAAGCCTGACCCGCAAGAGCGGCGCTGTCTCCCGCGTTATTTGGTTCTCCATCGCCGCCGGAATGAAGATGTCCGCTTCCATGCGCAGAAAATCCTCATGATCAATGGGCGATCCTTTTTTGTAGCCCGAAACGCCTCTGGTGCGTTTGACATATTCCGCCAGTTCGTCGGGATCAATGCCGGCAGGGTTAGAGATCGCTCCGGTGATGTCTTCGACCGCAATCAACTTCGCGCCGAGCGGCTTCATCAACCGCGCCACCCACGAGCCGACGTTGCCGAACCCCTGCACGATGTAGCGCGCGCCCTTCAGATTGAAATTCTGGTCCTTTGCCCATTCCTGAATGAGGTAAACGACGCCCTGACCTGTGGCCTTATCGCGCCCGAGGCTGCCTCCCGATTGAATCGGTTTGCCCGTGACCACGTGGGTCGAGCGGAACCTCTCGTGCGGCGGCATGGTCGAGAGGTACGTATCCAATATCCAGGCCATGATCTGAGCGTTGGTGTTCATGTCCGGGGCCGGGATGTCGTATTCGGGGCCGATATTATTGCCGAGCGCGAAGGTGAAGCGGCGCGTGATGCGCTCCATCTCCGCCGCCGAGTACCGCGACGGATCAATCTGGATGCCGCCCTTCGCCCCGCCGAATGGCACATCGGCAAGCGCCGTCTTCCAGGTCATCCACGTCGCTAGGGCGCGGACCTCGTCAATGTCTACCGAAGGGTGAAAGCGAAGCCCGCCCTTGAACGGGCCAAGCGTGTTGTTATGCTGCACGCGATAGCCCGTGAGCACTTCGATGCGCCCATCATCCATCCGCACGGGGAAGTGAATGACGATCTCGTTCGCCGTCTTTTCAAGAATACTCCTGATATTTGGGTCAAGCCCCATAAGATCGGCGGCCTTGTCCAGTTGCGCGACGACGTTGTTATAAAGCGATGGCTGCTTTTGCGTCTTCGTGTCAGTTGTGAGATTCCCGCTGCGGCTCGCATTGACGCCGTTGTGGGTAGATATTACTTGAACCATAATAGACTCCTTCTTTTCCTTTCCACTCTCCCTTTTTGAGTATCCGTCATTCAGGCAGTCGCTTCGCGGTTGAGCGTGTAGCCTGCCGCCTCGGCCAGAGGCTTGAGAGGCCGGGCGATCAACACCGGGCAAGACGCCTGCCGTAGAATCCTATCCGTATTCGATCCGAAGAGCGCCCACAGGCCGAAGCCGGCTCCGCTGGCGCCGATGCAGACTAAATCCATGCGGTGTTCTCTGGCGTAAGCCAGAATCTCTCGGTAAGGCAGCCCCTGGCTGACCACCTGTTTGACCTCGCTCCAGAGGTGAGTCTCCGCCGGCACAGTCCCGTGAAGCCGCTTTGCCGCAGCCTGAAACGCGCTCTCGGAATTCGGTGAGGTTCCGACAACTCCTGGCGTCAGCACGTGGAGCAGGTGAAGCTCTGCTTGAAACTCCTGCGCGAGCGACAGCCCATAGGTGAGCGCCAGTTCCGAATCGCCCGAAAAATCATAGGCCACCAGTATCCGCCCGAAAGGCTCTCTCTCGTTCGACTCCTCTGCCTCTCCTCTTTGCCGAGGGTGCGTGATAAAGACCGGACATGGCGCAGTGCGAGTGATGGCCTCGGCGGTCGGGTCAAGGACCGCTGCAACGCCGGAGTTTCTCGGCGAGGATAAGACGATGAGGTCTACGCCGCGCTCCGAGGCGATGCGCGCCACTTCGGCGGCTATGTCGCCTTCAACTTCAATCGATTCCCAACCCAAATGTGAAGCGGCATCAGGGCCGGCCTGTCTCGCCATCATTTCATTGAATCGCTCCTCAACGACTCCCGACTTTGCGGGCCGAGCGCCTGCGTAGTGACACAGCAAGAGCCGTGCGTTGTATGAGCGGGCGAGGGCTATGGCATAGTCAAGCGCGTCACCGGATTGCGGCGACAGGTCAGTGACAAAGAGAATCCGTCGAAAAAGTATTCGTTCATTCTTGCGCATAATCTCATCTCATTTCTATTCGTGACCGTCAGTTTTCATCACTGTGTTGTGCAAGGGTTGTGCCGCTTGCTATCCAAGATGATTGGCGGCCTGGGGCCGCGCCGAATAGCCAACATTGCAAGATTTCGCACAGCGAGTGGCAAATAATTAACAGCGCACCGAGCGCGAGAGCCTTCTTCTCTGCGAATCACGGACATTTGGAAACGGCACCCTTATTGCACTAATCAATGAAGCGTGGGCCAAGCTTCTTAAGAGGCTGGCGCGCATACTGAAGACACTGAAAGCAAGGGAGACATAATGAGTGATTATTCCAGATGTGGAGAGCTTACTGAGGAAAGAATTGATGCCATACTGGCCGACTCTTTTCCGGCGAGCGATCCGCCGCCGTGGACAGCAGGCCGCGACAAGCGGTCGGCTTCAAACTGCCTTAACGGCCCGAGCGATACAGTCAATCACCCGCAACCTGCCAGAGCGTAAAGGACGGTTCGCTCATGCATACTTGAATTCATAGGAGAGCAATTAACCATGACGAAATTGCAGCTTAACGAACTGGTAGAGTACCAGGCTAGACCGGACCACTCTGTGTTGAGCGTCTACCTGAATATAGATCAATCCGACGCGGCGAATCTCAATCGCATGTTCGAGGTGTCCCTGTTCAACGCGCTGCGCCAAGTGGAGCAACATCTCGATGACCGATGGCAAACGCATTTCCATGCTGCCGCAGGCCACGTACAACGATTCGTCGAAGGGCACAAACCCCGTGCGAAGGGGCTGATTATCTTCTGCGACGCCGTGGCAGAATTCTTTCGCGCCTTCGAACTACACGTTGCGGTGGCAACCGAGGCGCGGTGGGGTGAAAAGCCATATCTGCGCCCGCTGCTCGAACTGATAGACGAGCACGAACGATACGGTGTGATCCTCGCGGATCGCGCTCAGGCACGCCTGTTTTCGATCTTTCTCGGCGAGATCGAGGAATACCACGAAGCGATGGCCGAAGCCGATGTGACGCGCTTCAAGAGTTCCGGGCGGGATCACATACGCTCGCAGACGCGTCACCAGCGCCGCGCCGAGACGCGCGCTCTGTGGCATCTGAAACAGGTCACAGAGACGATGGAAGAGGTGGCCGAGCGGCACGCCTTCGACCGTCTGGTGCTGGCCGGGCCGGTCGAGGCAACGAACGAAATCTGTCGCCGGTTGTCAAAGGCGTTGCGGGCAAAGGTCATCGGCCTGATCTCGCTCGCGGTTGATGCTAGCGAGCAAGAGGTGCTCGCCGAGACGCTCAAGCTGATGAAGACGGCAGAGCGCACAGGCGAAATAGAGGCCGTTGAACACCTCATCAACTCGGCAGAGAAAGACGAACAGGCGATCATCGGCCTTGATCAAACCATAACCGCCGTACAGGCGGGCCGCGTCCGGCAGCTCGTTTATGCCGAGGGCTGGGCCGCGAGCGGTAGCCGGTGCTTGAACTGTTCGAGTCTGCTGCCTGACGACGAACCGCTATGCGCGTACTGCGGAGCGGCGACGCGCGCCGTGAACGACCTGCTCGCGCGGGCCGCAAGACGCGTTGTGGCGATGGGTGGATTGGTCGAGCAGGTTCGCGGCGATGCCGCCACACGGCTCCGAGAGGCAGGCGGCGTCGGCGCGTTCCTCAGATAGCATAAGACCAGAGGCTGCCGGGTTGAGCAGCACGGGACGCGCGCACATCTTACCGCTCCGAAGAGAACTAGTGGAGAAGCAATGGTAATCGAATTGAACACTACATCGCCGGCGAGCCTCCGCGCGGTTTTCCATTTCGGCCAGTCGCGGCAGGTTTGGATCGAGCTTGATATGGATTTTGCAGGCGGGGATGGCCGCACGGAAGATCATCTGGCCGAGATCGCCAGAATCATTGAATGCAGCCGCTATCAGCAGAGGCTCGATCCGGCTTGCAGCGATTGCGACTGGCATCAGGTGCTGAACCTGATCAGGCGATGCCATAACCATGCCCGGCAGGCGGCGGGCCATTTGATCACCAGCATTCGCATTGAGGATGGGGCGAGGCGTAGCGGTGAGCGCGGGGACGCACGAATCGCCGGCTCCCATCAGTTGAGCTTGATGCGAGAGAAAGAGAGCGAGCCACTCAAAGCAACCGCAACGATCATATGACAAGGAATCATGAACCAAGATGAGCGGCTATGAAGGCCCCTTCCGACTGCGCCGCTCAACTGCCCCTCCGCTGGTGTGGTCGTCAATTGGTTTCCAGAACCTCGGCCAGTGCCTCCAGCAGTTCTTCCGCCGTGTAGGGCTTGCGCAAAAAAGTCTTCACGCCTTGATTGGCGGCCTCTGCCATCTTGCCGCTCGCCGACAGACCGCTTGAGGCCACGACTCTCACGTTCGGGTTGAGGCGCCGTAAGGCGCGTATGGCTGTCGCGCCGTCCAGGTAAGGCATGACCATGTCCATCAGAACCGCGTCAATCTCCTTTTTGTGATCGGCGTACACGGCCAGAGCCTCTGTGCCGTCGCGCGCCGTCAAGACGCGATAGCCATTCTCTTCGAGCGTCTTCCGAGCCACCTCAAGCAGCGGAGCCTCATCGTCAACGACAAGGATCAATTCGCCATTGCCCGTGTGCGGCATCGCCGGGTGTACTTCGGCGGACGCGACCTCTGCCGTCGTTGCGGCGGGGATATAGATTCTGAATTCCGTCCCCTTGCCCACTTCGCTATCTACCTCGATGAACCCGCCGTGGCCTTTGACAATGCCGCGTATGCTGGGCAGCCCGAGTCCCGTTCCTTTGCCTTGCTCCTTGGTGGTAAAGAAAGGTTCGTATATCTTCTCGATGACCTCGGCAGGCATGCCTGTGCCGGTGTCGGCGACGCTGATGACGATGTACGGCCCCGGCCTCGCTTCAAAGTTCATGCGGGCGTAGTTTTCATCAATGGTGATGTTCCTTGCGGCGATGGTCAGGCTCCCGCCCGTGGGCATCGCATCGCGCGCATTCACACATAGGTTCAAAAGCACCTGGTGCAGTTGTGTGGCGTCGCCGACGACCGCCGAGAGGTCTTCTTCGACAGCGACCTTGATCTCGATGGCTTTGGGAAAGGTGCTCTCGAGAATCTTTCCCACTTCTTTGATCAGGTGGCTGGGATGAAGCTCCATACGCTCGCCTTCGATGCCGCGCGCGAATTCCAGCACCTGCCGGATCATCTCGCCAGCGCGCTGGGCGTTGATCTTGAGGATGGCCAGCATATGCTGGCTCTCCTCGTCCGTGGCTTTCCGCTTGAGCATCTGAATCGAGAGCAGGATCGGCGACAGCAGGTTGCCGAGGTTGTGGGCGATTCCGCTCGCCAACGTGCCGATGCTTTCCATGCGCTGCGCCCGTAGGAACTGGGCTTCGAGCTTCTTCTTGTCGGTCACGTCGGTGTTGATCGCAAACATTGACGTGGGCTTCCCGGTCTGATGCGTCACCAGCGTCCAGTGACCTTCCGCCGTGATCTCATGGCCATCTTTCGTCTGCTGACGTATCTCGCCGAACCACTGCCCCTTCGCAAGCAACTCGCCCTTCGCCGCTTCGTACTGCGGCAGGTTTTCCTTATATAAGAGGTCGCGGACGTTCTGCCCCTTTGCCTCTGCGGCCAGCCATCCGTAGATGCGCTCGGCCCCCTTATTCCAATACTGCACGACGCCGTCTAAATCCTGAACGATGATGGCGTCGGTGGCGTAATCGAGCAGGGCCGCCTGCTCGCGCCACTGCTCCTCTTCCTGCTGGCGAGCGGAGATGTCGCGGACGACCGCCAGCACACGGTCTTTGCCCGCGATGCGTGTGCGCTTGAGGCTCACCTCAATCCAGAAGGCGCGGCCCAAAGCATTCGTTGCGCGCCATTCAAAATGCTGCGGCTCGCCAGCAGCGGCCTGCTGTATGCGGGCAAGAGCGGCCTCAGTCGTGTACGGCGGATCGCCTGAACTCCAGCCTTCCGGGATCAGTTGGCGAATCTGTTCGACATCGCAGCCGTAGATTTCGCCTGCCTTCCGATTGGCATCCATCACGGCTCCGCTCTCTATGTCGTGGACCAGGATCGCCGCATCGACGGCATGGAATATATCGCCGTAATCGGACTGAGACTGCGCCGCCCTGCCCTGCTTGGATGCGGCATGATCGCCTGTCCGGCTCTGGCGTGCGGTCTGCTTTCTTCTGGCGCCGGTCTGTTTTTCCATCGACTTCTTCCTGATGAAACTTACCCCTTCCGAGCCTCTCATAAATGGGCCGCTTCGGCAAAGTCCGTCTCGCACGTATCACAGGTGAATGGGATGTTGGCCGCATCGCCTGTGAGCGCCGCGTAAGCCCGCTGGATGATGACCTCATCGACATAATAAAGCTCTCTGCACATATCACAGCGCAGCGGATAGCGGTTCTTTTCGGTCCTGTGCGTTGTCGGCTGTGTGGCTTTAGCTTGCTGAACTGGCGTTATAATCATGATTGTTCTACTCCTTCTTTAAAATTGGATTTGTTGTGCGATGCTGTCGAGACGACTTGCACCTTGCGCACGCCTTCCTTATTCAAAAGTGCAAACGTTATGCCGGCCAGTTGAAGGGCGAATCTGCGCCGTCCGCGCGCCGATGATTCGTTTCACCCGCTCGCCAACAGCCAGAGCTGCAAATATTCTCGCACCCCGTGGCTGAAAGTTTGCAACGGGCAACCGGACGGTTCCTCATTTTGATGAGATTCTCCAGCTTTTCAGGTGGCACCGCGCTTGCACTAACAAGAAGCGTTGTTGCAATCCTCAATGGGAAACAATAGGAATTATGATGAAGATACTTATTGCTATAGATTCGTCTGCGTCATCCGAAGCCGTGCTGAGCGAGATGGCTCGCCGCCCGTGGCCCGAAGGCACAATGGCTCGCGTCCTCAGCGTGGTCGGTTCGGTTGCTGCTCTCAGTGGCGTGCCGAAGATTGAGCCGATTGTGAGCGCAGAGACGGAAGTCGTTAAAGCCGTCGCGAAGTCCGCCGTCGAGCGGCTGGAGGCGCGCGGCATCGAAGCCTACTGGGTCGTGATCGAGGGCAACCCGCGCACAGCCATTGCCGATTACGCACGCGCCTGGGGACCTGATTTCGTCTTCATTGGATCGCGCGGCCACGCCCGTATTGCGCGGTTCAATCTCGGCAGCGTCACCCGCACCGTTCTTCGCGACGTGCCCTGCTCGGTCGGCATCATCAGGCCGTTGGCCGGTGAACGGCTGGCGCGGGTTGGCTTGAAATTATTGCTCGCCACCGATGGCTCGAAATATTCGGAGGCGGCGGCGCGCTCAGTCGCTGAGCGGCCCTGGCCGAAGCGCACGACGATCAAAATCGTCAGCGTGCTCGCCCCGCCTGAGCTGGTCATCGGCCCGCTCGAAGGCGTGACGGAAGCGCTGGACCGTGCGGAGGAGATTAAGAAGGAACAGGCACAAGAGGCGCTCAGCGCAGCCGGGCGTATCCTGCGCGACGCGGGCCTGAAATCAGCCGGAGTCGTTCTGGTAGGCGACGCCAGAACACGCATCCTGGATGAAGCAAACGAATGGGGGGCTGACCTGATCGTCGTCGGCGCGCAGGGGCGAAGCGGCGTAGACCGTATCTTGCAGGGCAGCGTTTCGGAGGCCGTCGCCATCCACGCCGCTTGCTCGGTCGAGGTGATCCGCAGCCGCAACCATTTCTTCTTCGACCGCAGCGGGTTTATGCCGGCATTGAATTAATACTGGAAGCGAGACGAGGGCTAACGATTCGCCTTCATCTCTTCGAGCTTCTTCAGGCGGTAGCGGAGCTGGCCGCGCGAAATCCGCAGCAGCTCGGCGGCGCGCGTCTGGTTGCCGCCGCTGCGCTCTAGAGCTTGACGCACCAGCGACATCTCTACTTCGTCGAGCGGCACGCCTTCTTGCGGGAGCGGCACAACCGGCTCCGTTCGCAGCACTTCCCGTTGCGGCCGAGATGTGCCGGCATCCGGCTCGTCTGCCCTGGTACGTGGCGGCTCGGCGATGAGGTCTTGAGGCAGGTAGGTGGTCGTGATTCTGTCATGGTCTTCGAGGATCATGACTCGCTCGATGACGTTGCGAAGCTCGCGGACGTTGCCGGGCCAGCTATAACGGCGGAAGACCTCGGCGACCTCCGGCGTGAGGCCGCCGATGCGCTTACGCATCTGTTCTTTGAAACGCTCAATGAAATATTCGGCGAGCAGGAGCACGTCATCGCCGCGTTTGCGCAGCGGCGGCACTTCGATCTGGATGATCGCCAGGCGGTAGTAGAGGTCGAGGCGGAAGCGCCCGGCGGCGCTCTCGGCCTTGAGGTTGCGGTTCGAGGCGGCGATGACACGCACGTCAAGCGGCACGTCCTTAAGACCGCCGACGCGCCGGAAAGCGCCTTCCTCAAGAACGCGCAGCAGCTTGGCTTGTAGGTTAAGTTCCATCTCGCCGATCTCGTCGAGGAAGATGGTGCCCCCTTCGGCCTGTTCGAGCAGGCCCTGCTTGCGCGCCTTGGCGTCAGTGAAGGCGCCTTTCTCGTAGCCGAAGAATTCGCTCTCCATCAGCGTCGGCGGGATGGCGGCGCAGTTGATGGGGATGAAGGGCGCGCGGGCGCGGCGCGAGCCATAATGAATAGCTTTCGCCAGCAGGTCTTTGCCGGTGCCGGATTCGCCTTGCAGGAGGACCGTCGAGACCTCGCTTTCGGCGACCTTGCGGGCCAGCGCGATCATCTCGTTTCGGGCCCGCGAGCGCCCGATGATCTGGTCGAAGTTGAACGCTTGCGCCCGCTCTTTACGGATGAGACTGACTTCTCTGCGCAGCCGACCGGCTTCGAGCGCGTTATGGATTCGCACCTCAAGCTCGTCCAGGTTGATCGGCTTGCCCAGGAAGTCATAAGCCTGTCCGCGCAGCGCGGCAATGGTGTTCTCGACGTGAACATCGGTCGTGATCATGATGACGAGCGCGTCGGGACGGCGCTCTTTGATCTTCCCCAAGACCTTGAGGCCCGACTCATCCGGAAGGTTGATGTCCAATAGAGTGAGCGCGGGTTGCTCGGCGTCGAACAGCGTCAGCGCGGCGGCGGCGGTGCCGGCTTCAAGCGGGTCGTACCCGCTGCCGCGCAACGCCTGGGCCAGGGTCCAGCGCACCGCCGAGTCATCGTCAACAATGAGGATTTTATCTTTGGACATTTTCCTCTTCCGTAGAATGGGGAACAGGAACTCGAAGAAAAATTCTACTCAATAAAAACCGAAAAGCACAGGAAGGTGGCAGTCGCCTTTCAGCCGTTATGCATGACAGGCGGCTGCCATGATCAGAAAGGAGCCGAAGCGTTTTGCTTCGATTGGAGGAAATCATGAAGGGAACTCTAACGAAAGAAGCTATGATCTATATCACAGAGGTTGATCTTGACCGCTTGCGAAAGCTGATCGACCTGTCAAGTAACAGCCAGGTGAGTTGGAACAAACCCTACCTGCAAAAGCTCGCGGACGAGTTGGAGCGGGCCGAGGTGGTTGACCCAAAGGGCATACCGAAAGACACCATTACGATGATGTCTACGGCTCGCCTCAAAGACCTGGACAGCGGCAAAGAGATGATCTACTCGCTGGTCTTCCCACATGAAGCAGATGCCAGCGAAGGCCGCATTTCGATACTTGCGCCGGTCGGGACGGCCATGATCGGTTACCGGGTTGGAGATGTCATCGAATGGGAAGTTCCAAGCGGGCTGCGGCGTCTGAAAGTCGAAGAGGTGCTTTATCAACCCGAAGCGTCGGGAGACTACCATCTTTGAGCCACTCGCGCCTGCTTCTGGGGTTAGGCACAAGCCTCCGCCTGTTTACCTGCCGCAAGTAGATCGGGCAAGCAGAATTGCTCCTGGCTTTCTGCTTGCCCCGCCACGCGTGTGTGAGCGCGCCGGCCCGACCACCAAAGCCCTGAGCTGACGCTGCGCGCTCTGGTAAATATTATTCACCGGTGGCAGAAAGTTGACAGCCGCCAACGGCGTTTCCTGCACAAGTGATGCAAATTGGCTTTAGGACAGGCGGCATACGCTTTGCACTTATCATGTATACGTTGGTATTCAGCGGCCCGGCGCTATTCATCAACCGAATTCTTGCAGCGCGGTAAGGCCAGACGTGAAGTGTGAATACAGAGGAGAAGAATATAGGGATGTCAGCAACACCCGTTAAAAGTAAAACAACCGAGACTCTGATTAATGCGGTCCACCGGATCAGCAACTCGCCCGACCTCGACGAGGTGATGGAGACGATATTCGGCTCGCTTAAAGAATTGCTCGATTATTCAGCCGCCGTCATCTGCGTGGTGGATTCGAGCGATGGCGTATTGTACAGGCTCAAGACTCGCGGCTATCCATCCGGCTCAATCGGTGAAGAATTTTTTGCCTCTGGCCGTGGAGTGGTCGGCTGGGTGATCCGGCATGGCCGGGGCGTAATCATAAAGGACGTGAAATCCGATGCGCGTTACATTCAGGCCAGGGCCGAAACCCGATCCGAGATCGCAGCGCCCATTGTTCGCCACGACGGTAAAGTGATCGGCGTGATCAATCTTGAGTCTGACCAGCCCGGCGCGTACGGACAGCGTGACCTTAAGCTGCTCACGATGTTCGCATCGCTTGCGGCCACAGCAATCAACCATAGCCTGCTCTACCGCAGGCTCTTGCACCAGCAACACATGGAAACAGAGCTTGAACTGGCCCGCCAGGTGGTTGACCGGATGCTGCCAAGCTCATTTCCGGCGGTGACCGGACTCGACATTTCTGGCGTGGTCGTCCCCATGAAGAAGGTGGGAGGCGACTACCTTGATTTTATGGATTCATCACCAGACCGACTGGAAGTCGCCGTGGCCGATGTGACGGGCAATGGGCTGGATGCCGCGCTGATCATGATTTCGTTCCGCGCCTATCTTCATGCCATTGCCATGAGCGATCTCGCGATGAGGATTGTGATGGCGCGAATCAACCGGCTCGTCCATCAGACGACAGCCGGCGAGCGGTTCATCACTGCGTTTTACGGACTGATAGACCCTCATAACAAGCGGATGGTTTACGTAAATGCCGGGCATAACCCGCCGCTGCTGCTCAGGGCCGACGGCTCGCGTCAGTTACTGGATCAGGGCGGCATACCGCTCGGCGTCTTCGCCGATACGGAGTACGCAGAGTTCGCCGTTGATCTGGAGCGCGGCGACATACTGGTTCTCTACACCGATGGGGTGACGGAAGCGAAGAACACGCGAGATGAGCAATTCGGGCTTGGCCGGCTCGAGCAGGCGGTTCGCCGGGCGGGCGACCAGGACAGCCATTCGATTTGTACGGAGGTTACGAGGGCCGTGCACGATTTTTCGGCAAAGGCCGGCGGGCCGGGCGATGACCTGACGATCTCCGTCATTAAGATCGAATAGCAGGTTCGCGCATACCGATTGTGGGGACGCAGTCAGTTGAGAAGGAATAGACCGATAAGAAATCAAGAAGCTTATCAATATGAGGAGTGACATATGCGAAATGAATATGGATTGATAATGCAAAGCATAAAAGAGACACCGCGTGACAGCTTACGCGGCAAGTCCGTCTTTCCAGCACATTGGGATCCTAAGCTTAGAATTCCACGTGGACAAGTTGTCGCG
>JADMIO010823405.1_pt1 | contig 64643 bp, 45 predicted proteins | sample 8958161 | NCBI WGS metagenome assembly JADMIO01 (sample SAMN16585339, study PRJNA669376) | soil metagenome | isolation source: Crop rotation soil | place: USA: Cullars Rotation, Alabama | collected 2011 | reverse complement strand
CGACTTCAAGTCACGTGAATTCCAAGCTTCGGATCCCACTGTGCTGGAAAGCTTCTTGGCGAGGTTGGCGCCGTTGTAGACCGCGACCGCTCCGGAGCCCTCGTTGAAGCCGCCCCCATAAATCCAGAACAGGACCGGCAGGTCGGGCGCCGGACGCGCGGAGCCGGTGAGCGCGGCAGGCGTCCAGATGTTCAGGAAGAGGCAGTCCTCGGAGACGCCTGGTTCTTCGGGGCTCATGTACTCGCTGGTCCACTGGCCCGAGCCGCCGGCTTTCAGGGTCTGGGTGCACGCGGCGCCGAACGCCTTCGCGTCGCGCGGCTGTGCGCCCCAGCTCGCAGGCGGCCGCGGCGGCGCCCACCGCAGGTCGCCGATCGGCGGCGCGGCAAACGGCACGCCGCGGAAGACGGTGACGCCGTTGTCCATCGTTCCGTTGAGCACGCCTTGCGCGACCGTGGCATGCGGATCGGCGGCATCCGCGCCGGCGCCGAAGCACATCGACGCCACGACTGCGATCAGAACGACCACGCGTCTCATCATGCAGACTCCCTCGTCACGGCGCCCGCGCCGGCGACCTTACCGACGTCTTACTGCCTCCGCGACTGCGCAACAGGTTACACCCACACTTCTGTGCCCATCCCTACAGTTTTGGCCGACTCGTCCGGAACGATGTTGGAGATGTTATCGTTTACATACGCCTGAATCGAGTGGCGGATCGTTGCCACCCGCGCTCTCCGGACTCGACTTCCTTGCACGGGAGACCGTGCGGCCGCACATCAAACGCGCGCCGGCGCCATCGTCAACCACATCGGCCTTCTTCCTGATCCTGATCGATCAGCGCGTTGAGGAGCATCCCTATGAAGAACCTGTTTACCGCCACCATCGTCACCGTCAGCCTGATGTCCGGCGCGGCCCCGGCCGTCCTCGGCGCCGCCGGGCAGGCGCAGACGAAGTCGAAGCCTGCCGCGACGATCACCCGCAAAGGCGTGATCAAGACGATCGACGAGACCTCCGTGTCGATGGCACCGAACGACAACAAGAAGGCGACGATGACGTTTCAGCTGACGCCGGACGTCAAGCGTACGGGATCGCTCGAGGCGGGCGCGCCGGCAGCGGTCACTTACTACCTCGAAGACAACCGGCCGATCGTGACGGAGATTGCCGGGAGCAAGAAGTAGGCACGTTCGCCTCGCGCGGCTTCGCCGGATCGTCCGGCGGAGCCGCCGAGACCGCCAACCCGGTCCCGTCACGCTGATCGGCCACTAGAGCGGCGACGTGCGGCAGCGCGACGCCAGGAGGCCTGTGGCTTCGTCGAGATCGAGATCGGCCACGAGCAGACCCTCCTGTCCGTACGGCTGATGGCACAGCAGCGTGCCGTCCGGCCGTACGACCGCCGACGTGGTCCCGGAGCCCTCGCTCGCGCAGTTGACCGAGGCGAAGTAGCAGGTGTTCTCCGCCGCGCGACAGAGCATCGCCTTCTCGTGAAACGTGTTGGAAGGATCGGCGAACGAAGTGGGCCGATAGCTTCCCGGCGAGGCGACGTGCGCGTGGGGGTGGAACACGACCTGCGCGCCCTGACGGACCGCCCATCGCACAGTTTCCGGGTAGCGCCAGCCTTCGTGGCAAATGACCACGCCGAAGGTCAGCGCGCCTGCGGTGAAGACGTGCCGTTCGGTCGCCAGGGCCGGGTATGTGGCCTCCTCCGACGGATCGATCTGCCCTTTGTCCTGCCAGCCGGCCAGTGCGCCATCCGCACCGACGACACGGGCCGTGATCTGCAGTCCGCGGTCAGTGAGACGCTCCGTGCCGAGGATGACCGCAACACCTGCCGTCCGGGCGGCATCTGCGACGGCGTCCCACGCCTGTTCGAGAAAGACCGGGTCGGGGGAAGGAGCGGGCACGCCGGGCCACCGGTATCCAGGAACAAAGCACTCTGGAAAGCAAATGAGTGAGGCGCCTCGCCGGCCTGCGTCTGCCACGGCGCCGGTCGCGAGACGGACGGAGTCGTCTGGAGTGGCGGGAATTCGGATGTTGGCGAGGGCGATGCGAACGGGACGCATCCCCCGGCCTATCGCTTCTTGCCGCCCTTGCGTGCCGCCTTCTGCGGTCCCGCAGCAGCCCCGGCCGGCGCGTTCTTGGCCTCCCGGCGGGCCGCCCAGTACTTGCGCATACGCTCGCTGACGGATTTCCGCTCCGCGGCGCTCATCGCCCGCCGGCGGCGCGGCTGCGGCGCCTCGGATGCCGGGGCGGACCGGCCGGAACGGGATACGCCAACTTTGGCGGCGAGGTCGGGAAACGCGCGGAGGATTCTATCGGTCTCTTCGCGAAGCTGCTGCAGGCGCGTGCGGGCGCCCGCCTCCGCGAACGATTTCATGTCGATGTCCATCCGCACATATTACGCCACCTGCTGGGACGAACAATGGGAGGAATGACGACAACGCCTCCCCGGCTGTCCCAGGGGCAGCAGATAGCGTCTCCCCATGCTTCCCCGCACTCCGATGGCCGTCGTCCTGCTGGCTGGGTGCGCACTTAGCGTGATCAGTGTTTCAGCCTGATCGCGTCCAGGTGGCCGGCACCTTTGGTGCCCACATAGTCGTATTTCAACCGGTACACGTCGTCCTGCAGCGCCTGCTCGAGGCTCACGAAAGACCAGCCTGCCTCCCGGAAACGTGAGAGGAGATCGTCGAGGTAGAGCGAGTTCAGATAGTTCAGGTGCAGGAGCAGCACCTGCTTGACCGGCCGGCCCATGATGGCGCGGCCCTTCGCATCGTAGTACGCAGCCATTTCCATCATGTGAGCGAGATACGCCTGCCGCACGTCGACTTCCCGACCCTGCGCCTTCGCGTCCACCAACCGCTGGTTGAATTCGTAGTCGTCGTTGTCGATCGTGACTGGCGCCACCACCAGGCCGTGCGAGGCCATCCAGCCGAGGACTGCGTCCCGTTTCTCGACGGTATCGCCCTGCCTCAGGAAGGGATACCGGAAGTACACGACGCCCTTCAGCCACGGCTGGATCGCCTCTTCGCCTTTGCGGATGTCGGCGATGTACTGGTCGGCGGACGTCGCACCCAGATCCTGGTGCGAAAAGCTGTGGCTCCCGATGACATGCCCTGACCTGACGACGGTATCCACCAGTTCCCGGTTCTCATCCGTCACCGCCCTGCCGATCACGAACATCGTCGCCGTCACGCCGTACTTGCGAAGCGTCGCCAGCACGCGTTGGGCCGCCTGTCGCCGCTCGGCCATCGTCAGGGTCGCGCCGTAAGCAAATGGCAGGTCGTCGAACGTGATGGCCATCTGCTTCGCTTCCTGTCCGTCCACGGCGACGACAATGGCAAGCAACGCGACGACGAGCGAGAGGAGGATCCCGCGTGTTCTGAGCACTGTCTTTCCCTCTGGTGGACGGTCGTCGGACTGTGGCCGAAGACTACCATCGGGCGGGTGCAGCGCTGACACCGTGATGCGGCGGACGCAGAGCCGGCGCGATCGCCGGCCCCGGAACCCCGGTTCAGACTAGAAGGTCACGTGGCGCTGCTGACGAACAGTCTCGAGCTGCCCGTCAGCCGCCTGCAGCCCCGCGGCCTGCGGGAGCGGTTTCTCAAGCTGTAGGCATCAAGGCTGCGGCCGGCGTGGCGAACGCGGACCGGGATCAGCGCCCGCGCCTTGCTTCCAGGTCCTCGGCGAGCGCGGCGGCGCCGTCGGCGATCGAGGCCATCGGATGCCGCCGGCAATAGAGGCCCATCCATTCGTCCACACGCCGTATGTCCACCCGATACGACGGCCCCACGCGCTCGGGATCGGATCGATCGCGGGGTGGGAACAGTCCGGCTCCGGCGAGATACCCATAGACCCAGGCGTGCTCCGCGACGTGCTGGTTGAACACCTCTTTGGTCAACCCGTTCTGGAACGGTCTGGCCCCCTCTGTCCAGACGTCACAAGGCACGTTCCGCATGTCACCCACGATGTTGTACGGCGATGCGGGTTGCGCGCGGGCGAGAGCATGCCCGAGAGAGACGCAGACGATGGCAACGACGAGCACGCGCGGCATGTCTCACGCTCCTTCGACCCTCTCGGCATGAGCGGCGTTGACGCCTTGCCGCCAGAGGGCTCCGATGCCTTTTGACACCAGAGATGCCGATCTGGTCGTGATCCAGTGCTCCGGGCGCGGCTCAGCCAGAACGTCGATGCAATTCCCAACGACCGGGCCTCGTCATCCGTCAGAATACCGGCGCCCATGCATGTGTTCACCGAGACCAGGCTGGCCGCGCGCAACCTGCGCGCCCGGCGGTGGCGTGCGACCCTGACGACAGGCCTGTTGAGCGTGGCTCTCGCCGCCACCACCGTCGTCTTCTCCGCGGCTGACTCGCTCGTCTTCCGCCGCGTCACGTACCCGAACGCCGATCATGTGTTCACGTTCGACGCGCGGAATCCCGCCACCGGCAGGCCGGCCAGCGCCTTCGCGACGGCTGCCCTCCTCGACACGTGGCGAGGTCAGCACGATCTCTTCGCGGCTGTCCATGGATATCTTCCGAAAGTCATCTTCCTTACCGGGAGCGATCATCCAGAGCTGATAGACGCGGTAGATGTCACGCCTGGCCTGGTGGAGATGCTGGGGGTGATGCCGGCGTTTGGCCGTCCGCTCGCGGACGGCGACACGCAGCGCGCGGACGCGCAGGCCGTGCTGATCGGCGAGCGCCTCGCGCGGGCGCGATTCGGCGATCCCTCGGCAGCCATCGGTCGTCAGATCGAGACGACGGCGCAGCCGGTGCTGGTCGTCGGGGTCATGCCCGCGTGGTTCCGTTTCCCAGACGGCCGGCAACAGATCTGGCGGGCCCTGGAGCCGCGCGGACCGGATGGGGCGAACGGGTTCAGCCTGATCGCGCAGGCTGCCGGCGGCATCACCATCGAACGCGCCGCCGAGATGATGCGAGCGCGCAGCGAAGGCGTCTACAGAGCGGCCGGGGCGCGCACGGCGCTCATCGCGGCGCCCGCGCCGTTCGGAGGTGCCTATGTCTCCCCTGATCAACGCCGGATGCTGCTGATCCTGCTCGGCGCCGCCGTAAGCCTGCTGTTGACTGCCTGTGCCAACGTCGCGAGCCTCGAGCTGGCCGGCGTGCGTAAGCGCGGACGGACGTCGGCGATTCATCTCGCGTTGGGCGCGACCAGGGCCTCGCTGATCCGCTCGGCATTGATCGAGGGCGCATGCATGATGACCGTCGCCACCACGGGCGCGGCGGGCCTTGCCTACGCGGGCACGAAGGCACTCGAGTCGTCCCTGCCAGAGTCGCTGACGACCAGCGTCAACCAGATCGACATCGACGCGCGCTCACTGCTCATGCTCGCGGGTCTCGCGGCACTGGCCTGGCTGCTGTCGTCGCTGCCGGCCGTGCTGTTCCGCTCGGGCCCGGGCCTCGTGGGACTGCTCAAGACCGAAGGCCGCTCGCCGACGCCGGGTCGCGGCGCGATCGGCGGGCGGAGCCTCAGCGTCGCGCAGGTGGCCGTCGCGGTGATGCTGCTCATGGCCAGCACCCTGTCGGTCCGCACGTATCTTTCCTTGATCCATCTGGACAAGGGCTTCGACACGTCAGGTATCGTCTCGATGACGCTGACGATCCCGCCGCAGCTTCTCGAAACGCCGCGGATGGCTGCCACTGCGCAGACCGTGCTCGAGCGCGTGCGCCAGCGACGCGGCGTCCTCGGCGCCTTCGAAGGCGCACCGCCACCCTCCAATGGTGCCAGCATGATCGCGACCGGCCAGATGGAGCTCGATGGCGGTCCTGCACTCGAGAGCGATGTTGGTATTTCGTGGGTCACGGTGGACCCTGACTACTTCCGCGTGTTGCGCATTCCTCTGCTTGCCGGGCGCATGCTCGAGCCTGGCGATCCACCAGCCAACGTCCTTATCACGGACGCGCTCGCCGCACGACTCTGGCCGGGATCGAGCGCTGTCGGTCACCGCTTCCGCGAGAATCCACGGTTCGAGTGGAACACCGTCGTCGGGGTCGTAAGACACGTACGCACGTCCAACGACGACCCCGCGGGGACGAGCCGTGCATTCCAGAAGTTCTCGATGCGTCAGCCGCCGAAGATCACTTCAATAACGCCGACCGGTGCTCTCCCGGCCAGCGGCGCCTCGTACGGCCAGCTGACCATCACCGCGCGCATCGACTCGCGCGTCCGTGCGGGAGATCTCTACCAGACCGTGCGCGGGGTCGACCCGCGCAACATCCTGAAGGTCGAGTTCGCCGACGACGAGTATGCGCGCCAATTCGCTGATCGACTGCTCTCCGCGCGCATCCTCACGGCGTTCGGGGGGCTCGCGTTCCTCGTCGCGATGGCGGGCATCTACGGCTTGATGGCGTTCCTCGTCGTAGACCGTGAACACGAGATCGGCGTCCGCCTCGCCCTCGGGGCGGCGCCTCACCAGATTCGCCGGATGATCCTCGCGTCGTCCGGATGGCTCGTCATGGTGGGGTCGATCATCGGCATCGGCGGCGCGCTGACCGGATCCAGATGGGCGCACTCCATGCTGTTCGGCGTGAGCGCCACGGATCCGTTCACGATTGGCCTGGTGACGCTCGCCGTCGCTGGGACCGCGTTCCTGGCCACGTGGCATCCGGCCAGGCAGGCGTCGCGGGTCGATCCTTCGCTCCTCCTGAGAGGTTGACCGGGGCCAGTAGCGCTCCACTGACGATCGCCGTCGCGTCGTCCGCCCGATACGAGTGCTGCAACACGGATCGGTCGTTCCTGCGAACGGGGGATGCCTGGGGAACAGCCGGATTGATACGATGCGGATGTGACGCCACCCGATCCACATGCCGAAGCGACAGAGCAAGGCGAACGGTCGCGCCGCCGCTGGCTGATCGCCATCGTGATCGCGGCGGTCTGGGGGCTGATGAGTCACGGCACCTATGCCGGTTCCGGCGACGAGCCCCACTACCTGATGATCGCCCACTCGCTGGCGTTCGACGGCGATCTGGATCTCGCGAACGACTACCGCGACGCGACGCTGATCGGCGGCGGATCGCTCGAGCCCGAAGCGCACGCGCTGATTCGTGACGGTCGCCTCCGGCCGGTGCACGACATCGGCATGCCGCTCGTGTCCGCGCCGGTCGTCCGGATCGCGTACACGCTGGCCGATCGCCTCGGCACGATGCTGTCGGAAGGGATGCTCCGTGCCGCGCGGTTGAACAAAGCTCTCCTCCTCCGTCACCAATTGAGCCTCGTCATGGCATTCCTGACGGGCCTGCTGGCGCGCGAGATGTTCCTCTTCCTGCGCCAGCAGGGCGCAGGCGTCAACCGTGCCTTCAGCTGGTCGCTGCTGTTTGCGCTCAGTCCACCGATCCTCGCCTTCTCCTTCCTCTTCTTCACCGAGCTTCCGACGGCACTGATCACGCTGTTCGTGTTTCGGCGCCTGCACTCGGGAGGGGTCACACGACCCGGCGTCGCACTCTTTCTCGGCGCCCTGACCGGATACCTGGTGTTGATTCACGCCCGCAACGTCGGCATCGTTGCCGGGCTGGCCGTCGTCGCGGCACTCGCTGCCCGGCGCCGCGTGCTCGCGCCGCAGCTGCTGGGCATCTTCGCCGCCGCGCTCGCCGCGTCCTTCGTGCTGAGAACGATCGCGACCTACGCCATGTGGGGCTCGTTGGTGACGACGCCGCATGCGGCGGTCGGTGCGGCATGGCCGCTGGCTGGCACCATCCGGGAGGTCGCGGTCAGGCTCACCGGGCTTCTCTTCGATCGGGAGTATGGTCTCTTCGCGTACGCGCCCGTCTACCTGCTGGCGCTCCCCGGTCTCCTGATCACCGCGCGTCGTCAACCGCAGCTCTTCGTCGACCTCTCGATCGTGAGCGTGCTGTATCTCGCGCCGGTGCTGCTGCCGCAGACCAATGTGCACGGCTGGACCGGCGGCTGGTCACCGGCCGCACGATTCCTGGTGCCCATCGTGCCGCTCTTCTGGGTCGCCCTGTTCGCCTGCGCGTCTCGAGCCGCACAGCCTGCGCGAATCATCACCCTCATGCTCGTCGCGCTGCAGATCGCGATCGACGCGTTCGTCTGGCAGTTCCCGAAGACGATGTGGAATGACGGCAACGGCACCAGCGCGTTCACCTGGAGCAGCTGGCTCCCGACCTGGACGAATCCGGATGCCGCACTCGGGTTCACGATCGCGATGGTGGCCCTCGCGCTCGTGACCATCGCGTGCTGGCGCGGTGCTGGCGATCGTCAGGCAGACGCCACACCCGTGACCGCGTGACGATGGCCGAGCGCGAGGATGGCCGCCGGGCCGATCATGCGCATGGCGGAATCATGGCCGGGCTGGCAAGGGACGGCGTGACGGGGTTGTTTTTCGCCGGAACCTCCGACATACTCCGGCGGTTCGCCGCTCGACCCGAGGCGATCGGCTGCCTCGTCAACCCGCGCACTCCGGACCGATACACGCATGGAATCACTCGAGCAGCGCACCATTGCCAGAGTCACGTCCCGACTGGTGCCGTTCCTGATCCTCTGCTACTTCGTCGCCTACCTGGATCGGGTGAACGTCAGCTTCGCGGCCCTGACCATGAACAAGGATCTGGGGCTGTCGGCGTCGGCGTTCGGTTTCGGCGCGGGCATCTTCTTCCTCGCCTACTTCCTGTTCGAGGTGCCCTCGAACCTGTTCCTCGAGCGGGTCGGCGCGCGCAAGTGGATCGCGCGGATCATGTTCACGTGGGGCGTGATCTCCGGCGGCATGGCCTTCATCACGGGGGAGTACAGCTTCTTTGCGCTGCGCGTGCTCCTCGGGATCGCTGAAGCCGGCTTCTTCCCCGGCATCATCTTCTACCTGACGCTGTGGTTCCCGGCCGTCTATCGCGCGCGGATCATCGGCTACTTCATGGCGGCGATTCCGCTCTCGACCGTCATCGGCGCGCCAGTGTCAGGGCTGCTGCTCGGCATGGACGGCCACATGGGCCTGAAGGGCTGGCAGTGGCTGTTCCTCCTCGAAGCACTCCCGGCGCTGATCCTGTCCGTGTTCGTGTTCTTCTATCTCACCGACCGGCCCGGCGACGCGCAGTGGCTGGCGCCCGACGAGCGGGCCTGGCTGACTGCGCGCCTCGATCAGGAGCGCCGGCAGCGGGAGTCCGTCCGTCACTACAGCGTCAGGGAGGCGCTGCTGAACCCGAAGGTCCTGGCGCTGAGCGTGGTGTACTTCGGCGCCGTGGCGACCAACTACGGCTTGAGCTTCTTCCTGCCGCAGATCGTCAAGGCGTTCGGCGTGTCGAACTTTCAGGCGGGGCTGATCGCGTCACTCCCGTACATCGTCGGCACGATCGGGATCGTCATGTGGGGCCGGCGATCGGACCGGAAGCTCGAGCGGCGTTTCCATCTCGCCTTCCCGCTCTTCGTTGCCTCCGCGGGGATCGCCGCCTCGACACTGGCGTCGAACCCGGCTCTGAAGATGCTGTTGCTCTCGATCGCGGGGTTCGGCATCTTCGGGTGCCTGCCGGTGTTCTGGACGTTCCCCACCGCGTTCCTGTCCGGCGCCGCCGCGGCGGGGGCGATCGCGATGATCAACTCGCTCGGAAACCTGGCCGGATTTGCCGGCCCGTATGCGATGGGCACGCTGAAGGACATGACCGGCACGTACACGCTGGGGCTGCTGTCGTTGTCGGCGGTCGGACTGCTGGCCATGGCGATCGTGCTCGGGCTCCATCACGACGACACCCTGGAGCGAGTCGCCGACAGCGACCCCGGATCCGGTTCGCCACCCAGGCGGCACTGACGCTCAGGCGTTGTCGATCCCGGTGATGAGGCCCATCGCCTCGACGAACGACCGCCAGGTCGCCCGCTGACGCTCGAGCACGCGCCGCCCCTCGGTGGTGAGGCGATAGAAGCGCCGGCGCCGCTGCCCCGCCTTCTCGACCCATCGCCCCTGCAGCCATCCGCGCTCTTCCAGTCGATACAGGAGCGGATACAGCGAGGCGACGTGAAATTTCATGCGCCCGTCCGACCGTTCCTCGATCAACCGGCTGATCTCGTACCCGTGCCGGGCCCGCGCCTCGACGACCGACAGGATGATCAGCTCCGCCGAGCCCTTCTTCAGCTCCCGATCGAGCTTCCGGGGATCGATATCAGTCATAGCTATCTATCGTATATCAGCCCATCACACGCGCGGCCGGGCGGGCGGCCTTTGGCAGTCGAGAGTCGGCAGTCGGCAATCGGCAGTCAGTCGGCAGTCAGTCGGCAGTCGGCAGTCGGCAGTCGGCAGTCGAGAGTCGACAGTCAGTGGAGAGTCGTCGTCCGACGCATCTGACTGCCGGCATCCGGGCGGACAAGCGGCATCGTCTTCGACCCCTGAGCGTGTCGCGGATATCGTCGCGGCGGCGACACACGCACGCCACACCGCCGACGCGATCTGGTGACGCGGAATTGACTGCAGCGCATCCCCGTCGGTCTGGATACCTGTGCTAGAGTGCAGGTCGGCGGTGGCGAACCGCACCCAATTACAAAAAGCGAGCGTTGCACCGCTATGGCCAAGCTGTGGCTCACGCTGGGACTGTCTGGACTGCGGGTATTCGGGTTCGTCACCGACCCGTGGCTGAGCGATCGCGAGATCCATCGAGTGGTCGGCGAGCCTGCCCTCGTCGATCGGCCCACCAGCGGACCGCGGCTCGGGATCATCACGTGGAACATCGAGCAGGGGACGGCCTACGAATCGATCCTGAGCGTGCTGCAACGCCTCGATGCCGACGTGGTGCTCCTGCAGGAAGTGGATCGCGAGTGCCGCCGCACCGGTTTCCGTCACGTGGCGCGCGACCTCGCCGCCGCGCTCGAAATGAACTGGATCGCCGCGGGTGAATTCCAGGAGATCGGCGAATCACGTGGACGCGGGCACGCGCCGGCCATCACCGGTCAGGCCATCCTGAGCAAGTTGCCCATCGAGGACGCCGAGGTCCTGCGCTTCGCCAGCCAGGATCGCCTGCGATGGTCGGTCAACCCCGTCCAACCCCGCCGCGGCGGACGCATCGCACTGAGAGCCCGGACCGGCGGAATCCTCGTCTACAACACGCACATCGAGAGCGGCGAGAACGCCCGCATCAAGCGGCGCCAGATGACGGAGATCCTCTCGGATCAATCCAAGCACGCGGCCGACGACGTGCCGGTCGTGATCGCCGGTGACTTCAACAGCGGCCCGCGGCCGGGAGCGGCGCTCTTCCACTCGCTCGAAGGCGCCTCGTTCTCCGACGCGCTCGGCGACAACACGGGGCGCGGCCCGACGTCGACCGGCCGCGTCGATCCCATCGACTGGATCTTCGTGAAAAACGTCAGGCCGTTGCGCGGCCGCGTCGTCGAGGCCAGCCACGCGTCCGATCACTTTCCTGTGATCGCCGAGCTCGAGTCCACGCTGCCGGTACTTGCAGGACGGCGCTAGCAGCCCGTGGTGCAACTCCCGCTGCATTCGACGCCCGCTGCATCCCGTCCGGCGGCGTTGCGCCTCGGTCAAATACAGGCGGTATTCTCACTCGGCGCGCCTTGCCGGACGGGCGCCGCGCGCGTCTCGGTGCGACGCGGGACTTGCACCACGGACTGCTAGGGCCACAATCCGCACCGTCCAACAGGGCCACTTCGAGAACGCCGCGCGGCAGACGTCCCGCCCTCGGACCAGCCCCCGTCCCTCTGCCGGGGCAACCACACTATGATCAGCGCGGGAGAACGCATGCCACGTGAATGGGACAAGATGCTCGCGGGCGAGCTCTACGATCCGCTCGATCCCGAACTGGCCGCCGCGCGGACGCGGGCCAGGGATCTCTGCCAGGCGCTCAATGCGACGCGCGAAGCGGACCAGGACGAACGCCGGCGGATCCTCACCGAACTGTTCGCAGCAGGCGGTGACGAGGTCTGGATGCAGCCGCCGTTCTTCTGCGACTACGGCACCAACATCTCGCTGGGACGCCGCGTGTTTTTCAATTTCAATTGTGTCGTCCTGGACGTCTGCGAGGTCCACGTCGGCGACTTCACGCTGTTCGGCCCTTCGGTGCAGATCTACACCGCCACGCATCCGCTGGATCCGATCCTCCGGCGCACGCAGGAGAGCGGCAAACCGGTGACGATCGGATCGGACGTCTGGGTCGGCGGCGCCGCGATCATCTGCCCCGGCGTCACGATCGGCTCCGGCACGGTGATCGGCGCCGGCAGCGTCGTCACCCGCGATGTCCCGTCCGGCGTCTTTGCCGCCGGCAACCCGTGTCGGGTGATCAAGGATCTCCCGCCGTCCACCTCCTGAGCCGCGAAGGCGAGGCGACCGGAGATCCCGACGTCACGCTCAGCCGCAGTCGTCGAGGGCTGGCGTCGGCGCAACGGTCTGCCTCGGCCGGGCGGACGCGGGCCACGTGCTACGATCATCCGTTGACCGCCAGCCGGCCCGCCCCTCCCAATCGACGAACCTATCTCTGGCTCGCGCTGCTGACGATGGGGTTCGCGATCTACGTCAGCCTGATTCCCTTCCACTTCCGCAGCCGGCCCCTCGGCGAAGTCGTGCAAGACTTCACGATCGTCCTCACCGCGGCGACGTTCGGCCGGCTCTCGGGTTCCAACTTCCTCGCCAACCTGCTGCTGTTCATCCCGGTAGGTTTCGGCCTGGGCGGGGCCCGTCTCGCCGATCGCCAACGCACGTTCGTGACAGTCAGCACCGCGCTGCTGTTCGCGATCGTCGCGAGCATGGCGGTCAGCGTGACGGCGGAGTTCCTGCAGGAGTTCGCGCCGGGACGCGTGCCGGCGCGGGCGGACATCGAAGCTCAGACGATCGGGTGCGTGGCGGGACTCGCGGCGTGGCTGGTCATCGGCCAACCCCTGACGTGGTGGCTGCGGGCAGCGCAGAGCCACAGTCAATCCGACCGGGTCTCGAAACTGCTCGTCGCGTACACGGTAGCGTGGGCCCTCGCCAATCTCGCGCCGTTCGACTTCACAGCCGATCTCGGCGAGCTCTCGCATCGCTATCACTCGGGGATGATCAGCGTGCTGCCGTTCGCCGGCGTGCGCCGCCCGCTCGTCCGCGTGGCCTGGGACGTGTTGATTGCGGCCGTCACCGCCATCCCGATCGGCGTGGCGGCACTGGTCGCCTGGAGGCCGATGGGTGGCCGCCGCTCGGCTCCACTGGCGCTGGCGATCGGCTGCGCGATCGTCGGAGGGCTCGAGGTGGCGCAGATCTTCGTGATGTCACATGCGGCGGACGGAACGGACGCCTTGTTCGGCGCGATCGGCGTGGCAGTCGGGGTCGCCGCCGGGGTGCAGGCGCTGCCCGGCCGGGTCGATCTCGTCACGCCGCGGGCGCGCAGCCTCCGGCGCCAACGGGTGGTCGGGTTGCTCGCGGGCTGGTGCGCGATCGTCGCGATCTATCACTGGATCCCGTTCGATTTCGCGGTGAGCCCGCACCTGATTCGCGCGAAGCTCGCCTCGATGTCCTTCGCGCCGCTCGCCGGCTACGCCAGCGGCTCGGACCTCAACGCGCTCGATGACCTGCTGGTCAAGATCGGGCTGGCGATGCCGGTCGGATTCCTCGGCGCCTTCCTGATCCGGCGAGACGAGCAGCAGGTGGTCTCGATGATCGTGTTCGCGGCCGCCGTGACGGCGATGTTCGCGGTGATCGAGGGAGGACAGCTGTTCCTGCCGTCACGCGTGCCAGACCCCAGCGACGTCGCCGTCGGAGTCACGAGTGCGATGGCGGGCCTCTGGCTGGGCCGGTGGCTGCGAGGTCCCAGGATGGACCGGTAAGATCGGCACGCGAGGGCGGCGTCCATCGCCGCCCCCGGAGAAGCGTCAGACCGTCAGTGGGTCAGCCGGCGCGACCGGCGAATCACCGCGGCGAGACCGGTGCCGAACAGCAGCAGTGTCGCCGGCTCGGGGACCTGAGCGTCCCAGCCGATCAGGTCCAGCGCACGGATGTCGGAAACGTTGATCGACTCGACGGTGCGGGACGGAAGCGTCGGGTCCATCACGCCAATCAGCATCCCGGTCAGCGCGTCGTCTCTCCAGTGGCTGGCCTGCCGGCCGTCGCCGGTGAACTGACCCGTGGAGAAGCCGTACGTCCGGGCGAGATCGGTGAACACCGCGCCGGCGCCGGGCACCATCATTCGCGCGTTGTTCGTGAACTCCGACAGCGTCGTCGGCAGCTGACCTGGGGCCGCGCCGAACCGGTAGAGATCGAGCGGTTCCAACGCGATCGCGCCGGACGTGCCCTGCGACAGCGCGAAGTCGATCTGGTCGACGAACGAGATGAACCCGAGCGCGTGTGCGATTTCGTGGGTGGCGACGGTCTCGAAGTCGTAGGTGCCGGCGGCCAGTCCGTCGGACCGGTCGTAATCGAAGGCGAAGTTGGAATTGAACTGCATCGTCGCGTCGTTCGCGCCGAACTGGGCGTCGAGGCCGCCGAACCCGAGCGCCTTCAAGTTGGCTTTGGTCGCGACCATGCTGCCGGACAACGTGAAGTTCGCCGGCACCAGAGCGTGGAACTCCGCCGCCGTCGGTAGCGCCGCGGTGATGGCATCGTCCGCTTCGTCCGCAGCGTCGGCGACCATCTGGTTGCGTATGGTCGTGTAGCCGGCCTGGAGAAGAACGGGTGATGTCGACCCGAGCACGTTCGGCGACGCGATGCTCACGAGATCGGCGGCAATGTTGACCGTGATGGGGTCGGAGAAGAGTGCACCCCACGCGGCGGCGGCGCGGTTGAACGCCGCGAGGGCCGCGGCATTGGCGGCCAGCCCGGCGCCAGGGTTGATCAGAATCGGTGTGGCGCCCGCACCGGCCGGGAAGAGGAACAGGGCGACGACGAAGACACCCAAGCGACGCATGCAGCCTCCCCATGTGAGAAGCGGCCACCGGGGTCTGACCCGGGAGCCGTTCTCGCGCGACACACTAACACCTTCAAACTGAAATTCGCACTTATCGTCGCTGATATATACGAACGGCCATGCAGGTCTTACATGGCGCGAGGAATTCGAGCAGTTTGTTCCTGCCGGTGCTGCGGTCGGCTATGCTGAAACGCTGCGCCGACCTGGCGCGGCGACTTCCCTGCTGATGATGGCGACCCGACACATCCCCGACCTCGAGGCGACGACCCGCACCGCGCATTCGCGACGGATCGAGCGGCGGCACGGACGATTTCTCGACGCCGGCGAGATCGTCGCCAGCCCGGAGACCGGCCTGCGCTACCAGATCGAGCACCTGCTCGGCGAGGGCGGCTTCGGCCAGGTGTACCTCGCCCGGCTCCTGGATCGGTCGGCCCTCGTGCCCGAGCGCGTCTGCATCAAGGTGAGCGCCAGCATCGACGGCTGGTTACGCGAGGCCTATTTCGGTCAACTGCTGGACGGACACCCACGTGCGATCCGCGTCTACGATCGGTTCCCGTTGTTCCGCGAGCGCGGCGGCACACGGGGCCTCCTCTACGCGCTGGCACTGGAGTTCGCCGAGCACGGCGATCTCAGCGCCTTCCTGGATCGCGCGGAGCGCCGGTGGACGGAGGCGGCCGTGCGCCGTGAGATCGCCGGCATCCTGCAGGTCCTCGGCAAGCTGCACCGCGGCCAGCTGCTGCATCGCGATCTCACGCCGCTCAACGTCTTCGTCTGCGGCGGCACACGGTTGAAGCTCGGAGACTTCGGCATCGTGCAGCAGCAGAGCGACCACCGGGGCATCACGGCGCGGACGATGAACGCGATGACGGCCCCGCCGGACATCCTCGCGGGTGACGCGCCGAAGTGGCAGGCGCGAGACGACGTCTATCAGGTGGGACAGCTGCTGGCGATGCTCGTGCGCGGAGATGCGAGGTCACGAGTCAGGACCAGCGACGTGCGCGACCTGCCGTGCAGCGATCACCTGAAGGAGATCGTGTACCGCTGCATCGGCGAACGCCGCAAGCGCTACGAGAGCGCCGACGAGCTCGTCGAGGCGCTGCGGACACCGCCGGCGCGGCTGAACACGGCGCACGCGCTCGGCAGCCTCAAGGGCGTGCACCTGGCGTTCACCGGCATCCTCACGACCCGGCGCAGCGACGCGGCGCTCGCCGCGACACGCGCCGGAGCGATCGTGCACGGCGGACCCTCGTCTCAGACCACCGTCGTCGTGCGTGGAAGGCCGAATCCGCAGCAGGCCGCCGGCCGCGATGGGGGGCTCAAGCTGATGGAGATCAAGCGGCTGCGGGAGAAGGGCTATCGCATCACCCTTCTGAGCGAAGCGGCCTTCTGGCGGCTGGTCGCGCGGCCACGTGGCGCGAGCGCGAAGCCGGCCGTCTGATCGCATCGGTCCCCGGCGCGCGGGCTGACCGCGCCGTCACCTGACCGGTGCGCGCAGCACCGAGAGCGCGTTGGTCCAGCGAAGCAGCTCGTCGAGCATCGTCTTACCCGCCTTCGCTTGTATTTCCGGCGGAACGAACCCGCCCGTCACGGGATCGAGTAGCGACGAGAACATCGGCAGCGTGACCGCTTCCGGCAGCGGCATCATCTTCAACGCCGTCACCACCTGCTTGATCATCTGCACGGCGCGCAAGCCGCCAGACACCCCGCCGTAGCTGACGAAGCCCACGGGCTTGTACGCCCATTCATGCACCAGGTAGTCCAGCGCGTTCACGAGCGAAGGCGGCGCACTGAAGTTGTACTCGGGCGTGACGAACACGAAGGCGTCGGCCCTCGACACGCGCGCGCTCCAGTCCTTCGTGTGTTCGTGCTGGTACTTCCGCAGACGGGGGTGCTCCGGTTCGTCGAGGAGGGGAAGGTTCACCTCCTTGAGATCGACCATCTCGATCTCGAACTGGCCATCGGCTCTCGCGAGCTGCTCGAACCAGGCGGCGACGGCCGGCCCCTTCCGGGACGGACGCGTACTGACGGTGACGATCTGAAGATGCGGCATGAGGTCGATCCGGTTGAAGAACGAACAAAAAGGTCAGGAACGGCGGGCGCGGGTCTTCGCCGGCGCGTCGGGCGCGGCACCCCACTTGTGGGCCCACTCCGCAATCGCATCGAACGCGGCGCCCAGGGCGCGCCCCTTCTTGGTGAGCGCGTACTCGACGCGGACGGGTGTGTCGGGCAGCACCGTGCGCTCGACGATCCCCTCCTGTTCGAGCTCCTGCAGGCGCTCGCTGAGCATCCGGTCGGTGATGTCGGGGATCGCGTCGCGCAGAGTGGCGAAGCGGCAGCGCGACTTCAGCAGCACGAAGATGATCGCGCCGGTCCAACGGCGGCCGATCAGCTCGCTGGCGCGGTGGAACTGCGCACAAAGCTCCGGAGGATGCACCGGGGTGTCTGCCATATCGCCGGATTCAGAATACCTCGTCAGCTTACGCTTTGCAAGCGACTACTTGACTTCTAGCGACTATGTTTTTTATAGTTACTGCACGATGGTTAGTCGCCAGCGCGGCCGGTTCGCCGCCGGCGGCGGAGGAACGAGAGGACATCATGGATGCAGGACTTGCTCTGGCCAGGATCGTGTTCGGCGGTCTGATGGCGGCTCACGGTGCACAGAAGTGGTTCGGATGGTTCGGCGGCTACGGCCTGAAAGCGGTCGGCGGCATGTTCGAGACGCTCGGGTTCAGGCCGGGCCGCCTGTTCGCGACCGCCGCGGCGGTGACCGAAACGATCAGCGGCCTGCTGGTGGCGTTCGGGCTGCTCGGCCCCGTAGGGCCGGCGCTGATGCTGTCGGTGATGATTGTCGCCGCGGTGAGCGTGCACTGGCAGCACGGGCTGTTCGTCACGAGCAACGGCATCGAGGTCCCGCTGCTCTATGCCACCGCAGCGGTAGCAGTGGCCTTGACCGGCTTCGGCGCCTACTCGTTGGACAGCGCGCTCGGCCTGTCGCAGTACTGGACGCCGGCCGTCAACGTCGTGGTCCTGGCGGCGGGCGCCGTTGGCGGTCTCGGCAATCTCGCCCTTCGCCGGACGCCTGCCGCGGTAACGGCGTGAACCTGTCCGGGAATCCCCGGCCCGTCGGGGCCGGGGCTACTTCCCTCCCGATGCCTTCGGAGGGACACTCCGCAGGTAGAGCCACAACGCACGCAGCTCCTCGTCGCTCATCTTCGAGTACGACCGCCAGGGCATGAACTCGTTGATGGCAGAGCCGTCGGGCTTGCGGCCGTCACGAATCGCACGGAAGAAGTCGGCCTCGCTCCAGGTGCCGATCCCGGCGGGCGTCAGGTTAGAGGCGAGGGGCAGCCCCTCAGGCCCGGCGACCTTGCCGCCGGACAGCCCGTAGCCATGACAGCCGTGGCACCCGCTCGTGTCCGCGAGATACCGGCCGTAGTCCGGCGACACGGCAGGCTCGGCTCTCGCGGCGGTCCCTTCGGGAAATGTCTTCGGCGCAGTCAGGATCTTCAACTTGCCGGCGGCCAACAGCACTCTGCCAAGAGCACCGAAGTGGCTGTCGGGCACCGTCCGGTCCACGGGCGGCACCTGCTTCGCGTACGCGATGATCGCGCCGAGGTCGGCGTCGGTGAACCTCGTATAGACCTCGCTCGGCATCATGATCAATGAAGTGCCGTCGCGCCGCACGCCGTACCGGATGGCGCGCACCCAGTCGGCATCGGTGAACGTGCCTGCAATCCCTCCGCGGCCCCGCGTCAGATTCCGGCCGGCGACGACCCCCACGGGGCCCATCTCCGCGTAGACCTTCCCTCCGAGGTCGTCGCCATGGCAGGTGGCGCAGGTGCCGACGGCACGCACCAGATGCCCGCCGCGCTCGATCGCAGCGGCGTCGGTCGGAATGGGAACGGCCGTGAACGGCGCCGGGTAGGTCTTCGACAGCATCGCGGCACTCGCCACGTACGCCCAGACGCCGATGCAGCAGCACACCACGAGAGCGGAAAGAACCGCCCAACCCAGGAACCTGAGCATGCTGCGAGCCATGTCCTAGCCTTCACCCCGGCCGGGCCGGGCGGGAACCGTCCCTCCGAGCTGCTCGAGCAACGCCTCGACCTCGGCGACCGACGATGGCGACCATGCCGCGCCGAGAGACCGCATGGCCCGGCGCAGGACGCCATGATTTCTGCCGCGAACCAAAGCGATGAGCCGAATCAGCTCCTGCCGTACGGCGTCGCGCGCGTCGTCGCCGGCATCCTGCACGAATGCCTGCGCGGCAGCGCCGGCCGAGCCATGAACAGGAACGAGATCCTGGTGCAGGTACCCGCCGAAGAACGCCGACAACGCGGGAAAGGTCTCTGGAGCAATGACTTGCCGGCCGGATGCTCTGCCCGGGGAGTCGCGGCGACGGATGCGCATCAGGCCTCCGGATATGACGTCAGGACGAACCAGCGGGACGAACGCTCGATCCAGCGGATCACGAGCCGCACCCTGAAACAGGGCTGCACCTTGCGGCCGCGACGCGACAGCGACCGGCCTATCGGGGTCGGCCCGGGATCCCGATACGTGAGCACCAGATTGGGATGCGAGCCCTCCTGCTCCGCCCAGGCGCGCAGCTTCGCGCTCGACGCGCTCACCGCCGCCCCGACGACACGGGCCGCGGTCTCGGCATCGGTATAAGTAGAAGCCGCGGAGATCTGCCGCTCCCGGCGAAGCCGGTCGGCCAGTTCTTGATCGGTCTTCCCCACGTGCCGCTCGAGCGTGTGGCCGCCGAGGGCCTCGTCCGCAGCGAGGTCGTACGGCGCGGCCACCGCCCCGGCCATCGACCCGGGCTGTCCTCGGCGCGGGCTGGAAGGCTGAGCTTCCGCCGCGGACGCGGATTCGGGAGCGGGCGCGGGCGCGCGTGCGGGTGCAGTCGCCGCAGACGACGCCTCCGGCCTGGGTTGCCGGCTGCAACCCAGGATCGACGTCGCGACGAACAACACCAGGTGCAGCAACACGATACAGTGCCGCCTGCATGTGAGTCTGGTCATGGCTGCTTGGGGTGACGGGCGGATCATAGCCCGTCAGCAGGGCCGCGAGGGACCTGGCGGGGTTCGAGGACTGCAAACTGGCGAAATTTTGTCAAGGTCCGGCCGGTCGGACCCGCGAATGACTGATGACGGGAAGGCAGAAACCCGAAATAATAGATGGCAAGATCCATGTAAGGGGTACTAGCGTCTTTATAGTGGGAGTGCTCCCGGCGGACGGCGTGTCGCAGCGGCCGCGAGCTGGAGCCTTTGAACTCGGGTGAGAGGTGTATGAGAAGCCAGGCGAGCCGAGCAATGTCCGAGCTGCTCGAGGATGACGACTTCCAGCAGCTTATAACGGATCGGTTGGAGGAAGACCCGACCTTTTGGACCGGCAGCGGGAAGCGCCGGACGGTCATTACCGTCGAAGTCGAAGACGGCCACGTCACGCTCAACGGCGTGGTGCGGACCCGCATGGATCGCCGGCGCGCGGACATTCTCGTCCGGGCTCTCGGCGCGCTGGGCGTGGACAACCGCCTCCGTGTCCTGACCGAAGACAAAGACGATACGAAGCGCAGCGTCGCGTAACCGCTCCGCGTCGCGGGGCCCAGCCTCGGCGGGCCGGCGTTCGCGCCGGCCCGCACCAATCCCTCCCGGACTTCCACTCCCCTTCGTCTACTGGCCGAGCAACTTCGCGAGCTCGGCGTTGATCGCCTCCAGCTCCTTCTTCAGGACGGCGTAGCGCTCGATCGCGTCGCGTCCGACCTTCTGATCCGTGCGGACCGTCATCCCCGCCAGATAGGTGACGTGCGCCTGGAGCCCCGGCTTGCCGTAGCGCACCGGCTCCGACAGCAGCCTGGCGGCAATCGCGTCCAGCTGCTTGACCTTCTCGGCGTCGGCGCCGGTCGCACCCTTGAGGCGTCCCTGCGCCTCCCGCACGCGCGCCACGCTCTGGGCGACGCCGGTCACGAGCTCCCGGGTCCGCATGTTGTGCTCGAACTGCTCCTTCAGATCAGCCACCGTAATGCCGTCCGCCGCGACGTTCGGGTCGATCAGCACCACGAACGGCTGCGTCAGCACCTTCCCGCCGGCCTTCAACCTCGCCTGATACGACCCCGGCGGCATCGTCAGGCCCGACTGGTGATGGACGTCCCAGATGAAGCGGTTCATGCCTGCCGCTTTCGTGACCCTCGCGACATTCGGATTGCCCCGGCCGGAACGCCCGGCGGGCGCCGATTCCTGATCCTCGGGGTCCGCCGGCGGGGCTGCGGCGCCGCGTCCACCACGTCCTCGTCCGCCGCCGGCCGGCGCCTCGCTGCTGTAGCTGTTGACCACCGTACCGGCGGGATCGAGGATCTCGATCGTCACCGGCCCGACGGCAGCGGCCGGCAGGTAGTAGTCGAACATCGGCCCGAGCCCGCTCACTTGACTGCGGTATCCGTCGCGCGGCTTGTAGAGCGTCACGTCCGCGGCGGTGGTCTGCGCGCCGATCTGGTGCAGCGCGCTGACGTTGTCGAGAATCCAGAACGCCCGGCCCTGCGTCGCGACGACGAGATCCTTGTGGTGCAGCCTGATATCGGTGATCGGCGTCGCCGGCAGGTTCTGCTGGAACGGCTGCCAGTGCGCGCCGTCGTCGAACGAGATGAACATGCCGAACTCGGTGCCGGCATAGAGCAGCCCCTCACGGTCCGGATCCTCGCGCACGACGCGCGTCGGCCAGTCGGCGGGAATGCCGTTCGAGCCGGTGGTCAGGCGTGTCCAGGACTTCCCATAGTCGTCGGTCTTGTAGATGTACGGCCGGTAGTCTCCCAGCAGATACCTGTAGACGGCGAAGTACGCGGAACCGCGGCGATGAGGCGACGCCTCGATCCACTGCACGCGCCCGCCGGTCTCGAGGTCCTTCGGCGTCACGTTCGTCCAGGTCTTGCCGTTGTCACGCGTGACGTAGAACGGACCGTCGTTCGATCCCGTCCAGATCAGACCGCGCTCGAGCGGCGACTCGGTGATCGCATAGAGCGTGCTGTAGAACTCCTCGCCCGTCACGTCACGCGTGATCGGCTCGCCGCTGGCGCCCTGACAGCACTCTGGCCTGGCCGTGAGGTCCGGCGAGATCTTCTCCCACGTCACGCCCTTGTCTCGCGTGCGGTGCACGTACTGGGAGCCGTAATACAGCACCTCAGGATCGTGCGGAGACACCGCCATCGGCGACACGCGCTGCATGCGATAGATCAGATCGCTTGCCGGATTCCCGTAGAGCGACTGCGCGCCGATCCAGTACTGCTTCTCCTGCCCCGTCCTCAGATTCATCACGCTGTATTGCCCTTTGCACGATCCGTAGACGATGTTCGGATCCTTGGGATAGGGCATGATCGGCCCGGTCTCGCAGCCCGGCCCGCTGCGCCAGTCGTCTCGCGCGTAAGGCGTGGCCTGGCTCGAGATGATCACCGTGTCGCTGTCCTGCTGCGCGCCGTACAGGTTGTAGGGGAACTGCTCGTCCATCCAGACGCCGTAGAACTCGGCCGTCGGCTGGTTCATCTGCGACGACCAGGTCCGGCCGCCATCTGTCGAGACGTTGGCGCCGCCGTCGTTCGACTGCACCATGATGTTCCCGTCCTTTGGATTGATCCAGATATCATGGTTGTCGGTGTGCGGCGTCCGCAGCGGCGTGAACGTCTTGCCGCCGTCGGCCGACTTGAAGAACCCTTCCGCGCCGGCGTAGACGACGTCCGCGTTGAGCGGATCGGCGCCGATGGTCGTGTAGTAGAACGGTCGCTGGAGGAGGGCCGGCATCGGCGTCATCAGCGTCCAGCTCTGTCCGCTGTCGTCTGACCGGTAGAAACCGCCGCCGGGCAGCGCCTCGATCAACGCGTAGATGCGATCGGGCTTGGCGGGGGTGACCGCCAGGTTGGCCTTGCCGATCAGATCCGCCGGGAGGCCGGTCCTGACCTGCGTGAAGGTCTCGCCGCCGTCGGTGCTCCGGTAGAAGCCACCGTCCTTGGAGCCGCTGATGATCGTCCATGGCTTGCGTTCGAGCCGCGACATCCATGCGTAGACGACGTTCGGATTCCCGGGCTGGACCTCGACGTCCATCGCGCCGACGCCGTCGTTGACGTAGAGCACCTTCTTCCACGTCTTCCCGCCGTCGCTCGTCTTGAAGATGCCGCGCTCCTCGTTCTTCTTGAACGCGTCGCCCATCGCCGCGACCCAGACGATGTCGGGGTTGGTGGGATGGACACGGACGGCGCCGATCTGACCGGCGTTGTAGAGACCGACGAACTGCCACGTCTCTCCGCCGTCGGCCGTCTTGTAGACCCCGCGTCCGGTCGACACGTTGCTGCGGACACCGTCAGACCCGGTGCCGACGTAGACGACCCTTGGATCCGAGTCGGCGACCGCGATCGATCCCATCGAGCCGACTGGAATCTTGCCGTCGGCGATGGGCACCCAGTTCGCGCCGCCGTCGGTCGTCCGGAACAGCCCGCCGCTGGCTACGCCCATGTAGAACGTCTTCGGCTGCGACGGCACACCGGTGACGGTCGTCACGCGGCCACCGCGCGACGGGCCCACCAGTCGATAGTCCATGCCTTTCAGCAGCGCGGGGTCGACCACCGCCATCAACGGGGCCGATGGGTTCGCCCCCGCCTGGCGTGGGCCCGCCGCTTGCCCCCCACGCGGGCCGGCAGGTGTGCTCTGGGCCAACGGCCGAGCGAGAGCGGCGGCGCCGACGGTGACGAGAACGAGAATGAAAGAACGGCGCATGCAGATGCTCCGGAAGTGAGTCGAGTCAGTCGTGCGACGAGAGAACGACAGGCTTGCGGCGCGTGCGCGTCATGCGCCCGCCCCCGCAGTGATCCGCTCGACGAAGGCGGCGAAGCTCCGGTCAGGGCTCACGCTGGCCATGGCCTGAAGCTGGGCGCACTGCTCGCGGGTCAACTCGGACGGCGGGGCAAATCCGAATTCCGATGCCTCGCGAATCGTCCGCTCGATCGCGTCAGGAAGGGCATCGCGGCCCGAGATGCGATACGAGATTGGCGTCAGCGGACCGAACAACAGGGGACGCGCCAGCGCCGGCCACGCGGTGACGTCCGGGTCCACGCCCGCGTTTCCCGCAAACATGCGCGCGGTGATGTGCATCGGCACGATCTGCGACAGGTGACGCCGCGCGCGATAGGCCTCCACAGTACGGCGCATGACGGCGTCATCGGGCAGAGGCCGCGCTCCGCTCCAGGCGTACGCCACCCAGCGGGCTTGCAGTTCGGCGACCGGAAACACCGGACCCACCTGGTGCACGAGCCCAACGAACGCCATGCCCGGTAGATCCGGATGAAAGGTGAAGCCGTGGAGATCCATGTGCACGCCCGTCAGGTCGAGCGTCGCGCGGATCCGCGGATCGAGGAACGGCAGATCGAGGACGTAGCCGGTGCCGCAGACGATCGCGTCGAAGGTCTCCGCGCTGCCATCCTGGAACGTCACCCGCGGACCGGACACCGACGCAATCCAGGGCTTCACGTCGATGCGGCCCTCTGCCACGAGTGGCAGGTAGTGCTGGCTCAGCGAAATGCCGGCGGCGAAGACATCGTCGGACGGCTTGGGCGCGCCGAAGAATTCCGGGCTTCCCGATGTCCGGAGCACGAAGGCCTTCATCGACGCCGCCATCGCCTCGGGTGGCAGCAGCTCCGCGGCCAGAGCCGCCGCTCGGGAGAACGCGGCGTGATCGGTCGGCACGCCGGCGCTCATCTTCGGCAACACGTAGCGTTGCCGACGGTTGGTCGTGACGACCCGCTCCGCGCCGAGCATCGCGAGATCGCTCGCGACCTCGAGCGCGCTGATGGCGCAGCCGGCCACCAGCACCCGGCGCCCTCGATACGAGTCCGGATCCTTGTAATTCCGCGTGTGGATCACGCCGCCGGCACCGCTGAAGGCGTCGAGGCCCGGGATCCCGGGAATGATCGGCTGCTGATAGCGTCCGGTGGCGACGACGACGTGCGAGAACGTCTCGCGCGACGCGAGTTCGCTCCCGTTCGCCCGTGACTCGACGAGCCAGCTCGCGCCGTGGTCGGTGCGCGCGATCCTCTCGACGCGCGCCTCGGTCCGGATGTTCGGGGTCAGGCCATGCGCGTCGGCGTAGCGCTGCAGGTAGCCGAGCATGGTCTGGTTCGACGGATAGATCGGAGTGCCAGGCACGTGGGGGAAGTCGCTGAACGCGGTCAGCGTTCGCGTCGTGTTGGTGTGCATGGACGGCCAGACGCCGCTGGCCCGTGCGTCGCCCGACCATTGCCCGCCGAGGCTCCGGGCCTGCTCGAACAGAACCGGCGTGAAGCCTTCGCTCTTCAGATAGCGCGCCGCCGCAAGGCCAGACGGTCCGGCGCCGATGACGGCTACGGATGGCATGCGGCATTCTATGCCGCCGCGCGCGTGGTGCGAGCCTTCGATATTGTTGGGAACGCTACAGTTTTGGTGGGTTCAGGCTTCCGCACGCCCGGTGCGGAAGCCTGTCGAACTGCGGCAGGAACCAGCGTGTCAGGCCGCGGGAAGCTCCGAGCGGCCCATGAGGAACGTGTCCACCGACCGCGCCGCGTTGCGGCCGTCCGCGATCGCCCAGACGATCAGCGACTGCCCGCGCTGCATGTCGCCCGCGGCGAAGACGCCCTTCTCGCTCGTCATCCAGTCGTCGCCGCGCCACACGTTGCCGCGCTCGGTCAACTGCACGCCGAGCTGCGAGACCAGGCCGTCGCGCTCGGGTCCGACGAAGCCCATGGCCAAGAGTACGAGGTCCGCTGCGAGCTCGAACCGGGAATCGGGCCGCGGCACGAACGTAAACCGGCCGTTCTGCATGGCCATCTCGACTTCGGTCCCCTCGAGGGCCCGGACGCGGCCTTCGCCGTTATCGAGGAAGCGCTCCGTCGACACGCTGTAGACGCGCTCGCCACCCTCTTCGTGCGCCGACGACGTACGGAAGATGTTCGGCCAGAGCGGCCACGGGTTGTCGGCTGCGCGCGACTCCGGCGGACGGCCGAGGAGCTCGAGCTGATGGACCGACTGCGCGCCCTGGCGATGCGCCGTGCCGAGACAGTCGGCGCCGGTGTCTCCGCCGCCGATGATGACGACGCGCTTGCCCGCGGCCGAGATCACCTCGTCGGCAGGGACCTCTTCGTGCGCGCAAAGGCGGTTCTGCTGCGTCAGGTAATCGACGGCGAAGTGCACCCCGCCGAGCTGACGGCCGGGCACCGGGAGATCGCGCGGCGCGGTGGCGCCGCAGCACAGGACGATCGCGTCGAAGTCCCGCCGCAGGGCATCGACCGGGATGTCGACGCCGATGTGGCTGCCCGGACGGAACGCGACACCTTCCTGTTCCATCAGCGCGAGCCGGCGATCGAGATGACGCTTCTCGAGCTTGAACTCGGGAATGCCATAACGCAGCAGACCGCCGATCCGATCCGCACGCTCGAAGACGGTGACCTTGTGGCCCGCCTGATTCAGCTGATCGGCGGCGGCGAGCCCCGCAGGGCCCGATCCGACGACGGCGACGGACTTGCCCGTCCGGCGGACGGGCGGGCGCGGGACGATCCAGCCTTCGAGGAACGCCCGCTCGACGATCGACAGCTCGACCCGCTTGATCGTCACCGGATCGTCGTTGATGCCGAGCACGCACGAACCTTCGCAGGGCGCAGGACAGAGCCGTCCGGTGAGCTCGGGAAAATTGTTCGTCGCGTGCAGGCGATCGATCGCGACGCGCCACTGATCGCGCGACACCAGGTCATTCCAGTCCGGGATCAGGTTGCCCAGCGGGCACCCCTGGTGGCAGAACGGAATGCCGCAATCCATGCAGCGTGCGCCCTGCTCCCGGATCTGCTGGAGCGGATCCAGCAGGTAGACCTCACGCCAGTCGCGGAGCCGTTCCTCGATCGGCCGCGACGGCGCCTTTGCGCGCTTGAACTCGATGAACCCCGTCGGCTTACCCATTCGCCACCACCAGCACCCCGTTGGTCTCCGCCGCCTGCCGCTCCGCCGCCGCACGCGCCTGCGCGAGCAGGACGCGCTTGTAATCGCGCGGGATCACCTTGACGAACCGCGCCGGCGACCAATCGGCCAGCAGTTCCGCCCCAAGCGTGCTGTTGGTGTAGCGCACGTGATCCCGCAGCATCTCGAGCACGAGCGCGATGTCGGCCTCTTCGGCGAGCGGCTCGAGATCGACCATGCCCATGTTGCACCGCCGCTCGAACATCCCGTCGGCGTTCATGACGTAGGCTACGCCGCCGCTCATGCCGGCGGCGAAGTTCCGACCCGTCCGGCCGAGCACGAGCACGCGCCCGTTGGTCATGTACTCGCAGCCGTGATCGCCCACGCCCTCGACGACCGCGCGCGCGCCGCTGTTCCTGACCGCGAACCGCTCGCCGGCGATGCCGCGGAAATAGGCCTCGCCGCTGGTCGCGCCGTAGAGCGCGACGTTGCCGACGATGATGTTGTCCTCCGGAGGGAAGCGCGAAGCGCTCGGCGGATGGACGATCAACCGCGCGCCCGACAGACCCTTGCCCACGAAGTCGTTCGCATCCCCCTCGAGCGTCATCGTCACGCCCGCCGGCACGAAGGCCCCGAAGCTCTGGCCCGCCGACCCCGCGAACCGCAGCCGGATGGTGCCGTCCGGAAGCCCCTGCGCGCCGTGCCGCCGGGTGATCTCGAAGCCGAGCCGCGTTCCGACGGTTCGGTTGACGTTTCGGATCGGGAAGAACAGATCGACCGGCTGCTTCCGCTCGATCGCGTCCGCGGCCGCGGCAATGAGCTTGGTGTCCAGCCCCTGCTCGAGCCCGTGATCCTGCGCATTGATGCGCCGCCGCACGGCGTCGGCAGGAACGTCGGGCGCGTGCAGCATCTGCGAGAGGTCGACGCCTCCCGCCTTCCAGTGCTCGATCGCGTTCCGCATCTCGAGGCGGTCGACGCGGCCGACCATCTCGTCGACCGTGCGGAACCCGAGCTCCGCCATCAGCTCGCGCACTTCCTCTGCGACGAACTTGAAGAAGTTCTCGACGAACTCCGGCTGACCGGTGAACTTCTTGCGCAGCTCCGGATCCTGCGTCGCGATCCCGACCGGGCAGGTGTTCAGATGGCAGACGCGCATCATCACGCATCCGGACACGACGAGCGCCGCTGTGGCGAAGCCGAACTCCTCGGCACCCAGCAGGGCGGCGATGACCACGTCGCGTCCGGTCTTGAGCTGCCCGTCGACCTGCACGGTGATGCGGTCGCGCAGGTTGTTCAGCATCAGGACCTGCTGCGTCTCGGCCAGGCCGAGCTCCCACGGGATGCCGCTGTGCTTGATCGACGTCAGCGGCGAGGCTCCCGTGCCGCCGTCGTGGCCGGAGATCAGGACGACGTCGGCGTGTGCCTTGGCGACGCCGGCGGAGATCGTCCCCACGCCGACTTCGGCCACCAGCTTCACGTGGATGCGCGCGAGCGGATTCGCGTTCTTGAGGTCGTGAATCAGCTGCGCCAGATCCTCGATCGAGTAGATGTCGTGGTGCGGCGGCGGCGAGATGAGCGTCACGCCCGGCGTCGAGTTCCGCACCTTCGCGATCCAGGGATAGACCTTGGGTCCGGGCAGCTGTCCACCCTCGCCCGGCTTCGCGCCCTGCGCCATCTTGATCTGGAGGTCGTCCGCGTTGACGAGGTATTCGCTCGTCACGCCGAAGCGCGCCGAGGCCACCTGCTTCACCGCGCTGCGGCGCAGATCGCCGTTCTCGTCCGGCACGTAGCGCGCGGAGTCCTCACCGCCCTCGCCGGAGTTGGACTTGCCGCCCATCCGGTTCATCGCGATGGCCAGGGTCTCGTGCGCTTCCTTGCTGATCGAGCCGTACGACATCGCCCCGGTGGCGAAGCGCTTGACGATCGATTCGACCGGCTCGACCTCTTCGATCGGCACCGGTGGCTGCGTGCGATTGAAGTCGAGCAGGCCGCGCAGCGTGCCGCGCTTGCGGCTCTGGTCGTTGACGAGCGTCGTGTAGTCCTTGTAGACGCGGTACTGGCCGCTGCGCGTGGCGTGCTGCAGCTTGAACACCGTGTCCGGGTTGAACAGATGGAATTCGCCGTCACGCCGCCACTGGTACTCGCCGCCCGCGTCCAGCTCCGGCAGCGCCGGCGTCCGCGTCGGAAACGCGTGTGCGTGCCGCTCGAGCACTTCCCGCGCGATCACGTCGAGGCCGACGCCGCCGATCCGCGACGCCGTGTGCGTGAAGTAGCGGTCGACGAACGCGGACTCCAGGCCGATGGCTTCGAAGATCTGCGCGCCGCAATAACTCTGCAGCGTCGAGATCCCCATCTTCGACATGACCTTGAGGATGCCCTTGTTCAGCGCGCGGATGTAGTTGATGACCGCCTGGTCGTGCGAGATTCCCTCGAGCAGGCGATGCCGGAGCATGTCGTCCAGGCTCTCGAACGCCAGGTACGGGTTCACCGCGCCGGCGCCGTATCCCATCAGCAGCGCGACATGGTGCACTTCACGCGCATCGCCGGACTCCACCACCAGCGCGCACCGCGTGCGTGCGCCTTCGCGCACCAGGTGATGATGCACGCCGGCGGTCGCGAGCAGGCTGGGGATCGGTGCGAACTCGGCGCTGACGCCCCGGTCCGACAGGATCAAAATCGTGTATCCGGAGCGCACGGCCTCGGAGGCCTGCGTGTTCAGCTCCTCGAGCGCGCGCGCCAGCCCTTCGGCGCCGTCGGCCGCGCGGAACAGCATCGGCAGCGTGACGGCGCTGAAGCCCTGGAGCCGGATGTGCCGCAGCTTCGCCAGCTGGCTGTTGTCGATGATGGGATACCGCACGCTGATCTGGCGGCAGCTCTGCGGCTCGGGTACCAGGAGATTGCGCTCCGGCCCGATCGTCGACTCCATCGAGGTGATCAGCTCCTCGCGGATCGCGTCGAGCGGCGGATTGGTGACCTGCGCGAACAGCTGCTTGAAGTAGTCGTAGAGCAGCCGCGGCCGGTCCGACAGCACCGCCAGCGGCGTATCGGTGCCCATCGATCCGATCGGCTCCTCGCCACCGCGCGCCATCGGCTCGAGCAGCTGCCGGACGTCCTCGCGCGTGTAGCCGAAGGCCTGCTGACGACGCAGCACGGTCTCGTGGTCCGCTTCCGGCAGGTACGGCGCCGGCGGCACCGCTTCGATCGGAATCAGATGCTGCTTCAGCCACTCCCCATACGGATGCTCGCGCGCGAGCTGATCCTTGATCTCATCGTCCGAGATGATGCGGCCGGCCTCGGTGTCCACCAGGAACATGCGGCCCGGATGGAGCCGCTCCTTGACGACGACGTCCTCGGGCGCGACGTCGAGGACGCCGACCTCTGACGCCAGGACGACGAGGTCGTCCTTCGTCACGTAATACCGCGACGGCCGCAGCCCGTTGCGATCGAGGACCGCGCCGATGACCCGGCCGTCCGTGAACGCGATCGACGCCGGCCCATCCCACGGCTCCATCAGGGACGAGTGGTACTCGTAGAATGCGCGCCGCTCCGGGCTGATGCTCTCGTGGTTCTGCCACGGCTCGGGAATCATCATCAGCACGGCGTGCGGCAGCGAGCGGCCCGCCATCACCAGGAACTCGAGCACGTTGTCGAACGTCGCCGTGTCGCTCCCGCCTTCGCGGATGATCGGCAGCACCTTCTTCAGGTCGTCGCCGAGCACATCCGATTGCAGCAGCGCCTCGCGTGCCGTCATCCAGTTGATGTTGCCGCGGAGGGTGTTGATCTCGCCGTTGTGGGCGACGTAGCGGTAGGGGTGCGCCAGGGGCCAGGAGGGGAAGGTGTTGGTGCTGAACCGCTGGTGCACCAGCGCCAACGCGGACTCCACCATCTCGTCCGAGAGGTCGAGGAAGAGCGGCGCGATCTGGCTCGCCGTGAGCATGCCCTTGTAAATCAGGGTCCGCGACGACAGGCTCACCACGTAGAACGAGGACTTGGACTCGGCCGCCAGCCCGAGCGCATCGACTTCGTGCTCGATGCGCTTCCGGATCACGTACAGCCGCCGCTCGAACGCCGCGTCGTCGGTCAAGTCGGCGGACCGGCCGATGAACAGATGCTTGAAGATCGGCTCCGCGGCTACCGCGCGCGCGCCGAGGCTGCTGTCGTCGGTCGGCACGTCACGCCACCCGAGCAGCTGCTGCCGCTCTTCCGCGACGATCCGCTCGATCGTGGCCACGACCCGCGCACGCGCGTCGGCATCTTTCGGCAGGAAGACCAGGCCCGCCCCGTACCATCCGGCGGCCGGCAGGGCGATACCCAGGCGCTCGGCTTCCTTCAGGAAGAAGCGGTGCGGCATCTGAATCAGGATGCCGGCGCCATCGCCCGTATTGGCCTCGCAGCCGCAGGCGCCGCGGTGTTCCAGGTTGATCAGGACCCGCAGAGCGTGGCGGACGATGTCGTGCGAGCGGCGGCCTTTGGCGTGCACGACGAGCCCGACGCCGCAGGCATCGTGCTCATGTCGTGGATCGTAGAGACCTTGGGCGGAGGGAAATTGCGCGTTGGGCACAGCTTGTTATCAACGATCCCGCGCCAGAAGCAAAACGGATTCTACTTATCGGGACCATGCGTTCTGCTGGTAGCGGCTCTATGCGTACGGCGCATGGCGGCCATCGTGCCGTGCGCCAGCTCGGGGTCCAGCGGTCGAACGCAGTGTACGCGGTCCGCGTGACCGTGCTGTAACGGTGGCGGTCGGGGGACAGTTGAACGGCTTCAGCTTGAAATGAGCGCACCGCCGTGCTACGTTGAGCGAGCGCATGGTGTGCCTTCTCACTGCCTGTTGTCGTCCCTGCATCGCGTCGAGCACGTGTTGTTGCTCGTGTACGGTGCCGGCGATTGGCCGGTGAGAAGCCCTCGAGCCGCAACAGTTTCCCGAATCTCCCAGCTTCTCTCCCGCTGAGCCCGGCCTTTCCCCGCTGAACACCTGCCTGCCGTTGCGCCCCGCGCACCGTGCCGGCGACCGGCCGCGTCCTACTCACAGCGCGGCAACGCACTGCGAATAGCGATCAGTCCTCAGGCTACTGGAAGCGCATGCTGACATCGACCACCGTGGAACCGGCAGAATCGACACCGACTCCCGTTCGCCGCCTGGAACACCTCCGGGCGCTCGAAGCGGAGAGCATTCACATCATGCGGGAGGTCGTGGCCGAGTTCGAACACCCGGTCATGCTCTACTCGATCGGCAAGGACTCGTCGGTCCTGCTCCGGCTGGCCCAGAAGGCCTTCTACCCCGGGCCCATTCCGTTCCCGCTCCTGCACATCGACACCACCTACAAGTTCCGGGAGATGATCGAGTTCCGGGACTGGTACACGGCGCATGTCGGGGCCAGGCTCATCGTCCATACCAACGACGCGGCGATCGCGGACGGAGCACAGCCGTTCACGCTCGGCACGCAGCGCTGCTGCGGCCTCCTGAAGACGCGGGCTCTGCTCGACGCGCTCAAGGAGGGCGGCTACGACGCGGCCTTCGGCGGCGCCCGCCGCGACGAGGAACGATCCCGCGCCAAGGAGCGGGTGTTCTCGTTGAGGGATCCCCAGGGTCAGTGGGACCCCAAGCGCCAGCGGCCCGAGCTCTGGCACCACCTCAACAGCCGTCTGAACCCGGGTGAGAGCATTCGCGTGTTCCCGCTCTCGAACTGGACCGAGCTCGACGTCTGGCAGTACATCCGCGAGGAGGACATCCCGATCGTGCCGCTCTACTTCGCGCGCGAGCGCGAGGTCATCGTCCGCGGCAACTCGTTGATCGTCCCGGAGCAGCCGTTCGTGCCGCTCCTGAAGGGCGAACGGCTCGAGCGCGTGATGTGCCGCATGCGATCGCTCGGATGCTCGCCCTGCACCGGCGCGGTCCGCTCCGAGGCCGACACGGTCTCCAAGATCATCGACGAGCTCGTGACCGTCCGTCAGTCGGAGCGCCAGCTGCGCATCATCGATCACGATCAGGACGGTTCCATGGAAGTGAAGAAGCGCGAGGGGTACTTCTGATGTCCGGATTGCTCCGGATCTGCACCGCCGGCAGCGTGGACGACGGGAAGAGCACGCTGATCGGGCGGCTCCTGTACGACTCCCGCGGCGTCTACGAGGATCAGATCAGCTCGGTCGAGAAAGCGTCCAAGAACCGCAGCGCCGGCCCGATCGACTTCTCGCTGTTCACCGACGGCCTGCGCGCCGAGCGCGAGCAGGGCATCACGATCGACGTCGCCTATCGCTACTTCGCGACGGCCCGCCGCAAGTTCATCCTGGCGGATACGCCAGGCCACGAGCAGTACACGCGGAACATGGCGACCGGCGCGTCGACAGCGGACGTCGCGATCCTGCTGGTCGACGCCCGGCACGGCGTGCGCGAGCAGAGCGAGCGCCACGCCCGCATCGCCCGCCTCCTCGGCATCACGCACTTCGTCGTCGCCGTGAACAAGATGGACCTCCTCGACTTCGACCGGTCCGTGTTCGAGTCGATCCGCGACGACTTCATGCGGCTGCTGCCAGGCACCGTGACGCACGCGATCCCGTTGAGCGCTCTCGACGGCGACAACGTGATCACCACGAGCCCGCGGACCCCGTGGTTCGAAGGCCCCGCGCTCCTGCCCTATCTCGAGACCGTCGAGGTCGAGCGCGAGCGCGCCGCCGGCGCCTTCCGCATGCCGGTGCAGCTCGTCGTGCGTCCGGATCAGGACTTCCGCGGCTACGCCGGTCAGGCGGTGTCGGGCCACGTCGGCGTGGGAGACATGCTGACGGCCTGGCCGTCCGGCGTGCAGAGCCGGATCAAGCGCATCGTCACCTTCGACGGCGACCTCGAAGAGGTCTTCGCGCCGATGTCGGTGACGATCGTCCTCGAGAACGAGGTCGACGTGAGCCGCGGCGACGTGCTCGCGGCCGGTCCGGTGCAGGTCGGCAGCCGCATCGAGGCGGACGTCGTGTGGATGGACGAGCGGCCGCTCAATCCGAGCCGCATGTATCTCCTCAAGCACAACGCCCGCACGGTCGCCGCCGAGGTCGACCGCCCGCTGATGCTGAACGAGATCGGCCGGGTGCAGATCACGACGACCCGCCCCCTGCTGTTCGACTCGTACGGCCTCAACCGCGAGACCGGCAGCTTCATCCTGATCGACTCCACCACGAATTTCACCGCCGGCGCGGGCATGATCGTCGGCGCCGCGCACGAGATGCCGCGGCACGGCGCCAGACCGGCCGCAGCGGAGCGTCTCGCGCTGGCGGCCCGGACCGCAGCCAGCCATCACGACGCGATCGAAGCAGTGCGCAAGGTCCTCGAAGAGGTGCTCGTATGAGCCAGGTTCTCCATACGGCCGCGAACGAGGCGCTCGATCTCGTTTCGGCTGAACTCGATCGTGCGGCGGCGCCGTGCATCACCTCGAGCTTCCAGGCCGAGGACGTCGTCGTCACGCACATGCTGCTGCACCGGCGCCCGGGGATTCCGGTGCTGTTCCTGGACACCTTCCACCACTTCCCCGCGACGCTCGCGTACCGGGACGAACTAGCGTCACGCTGGAAGCTGAACCTGACCAACCTGCAGGCGCCCGAGCCGAAGCCGGGCCTTTGGCAGCAGGACTACAAGGCGTGCTGCGGTGTGCACAAGGTCGGCCCGCTGTTCTCCGCGCTCGAGGGCTACGACAGCTGGTTCACCGGGCTGCGGCGTCAGCAGTCGCCAAGCCGCGCCGCGCTCGAAACGGTCGAACCGTTCACGCTGCCGACGGGGAAGGTCCTGCGGAAGGTGAGCCCGCTGGCGATGTGGCACACGCGCGAGGTCTGGGCCTACGCCAAGGAACACGACATCCCGCTGCTGCCGCTGTACGAGCTCGGTTACACGAGCATCGGCTGCGAGCCCTGCACGACCCTGCCGGTGGATCCGTCGAACGACCGGTCAGGACGCTGGCAAGGCCAGAAGCTGGAGTGCGGGATCCACATTCAGGAGACGCACTGAGGGGATTTGCGGTCAACTCCCAACTCCCAAAAGGCCAACTTCCAACTTTCGATCCCAACTCCCAAGGGACTCTGAGCCGCGCGAGCGGGGACGCCTTGGAGACTGGGAGTTGGAGTTCTGGGAGTTGACGCCATCTGCCGGCGGGGCTCAGCTCCGCGCCGGCGCCCCACCGATATCCTGTCGATCCAGCTGCTCCGCGAGCTGGTGGAGGAACAATCCCACGTCGGTCACCAGGCCGATCGTCTGCGACGAACCTCGATCCGCGAGCTTCGTCACGACAGCGGGGTTGATGTCCACGCACACCACCGGCACCCAGGCCGGGAGCATGTTCCCCACGCCGATTCCGTGCAGCATCGTCGACAGGACGATGACGAGTCCGACGCCGCTGAGCGCCTCGGCGTACTGATCCTGCGCCGCCACGATGTCGGTCACAGTGTCGACGAGCGGCCCGTCGTCGCGGATGCTGCCGGCGAGGACGAAGCGGACGCCAGCCCTCACGCACTCGACCATCACGCCGCTCGGCAGCGTCCCTGACGTCACCGCGGCGTGGATGCCGCCCGCTCCGTTGATCGCGTTGATCGCGCGCATGTGATGCCGGTGGCCGCCGCTGACCGGAGTGCCGGCCTCGAGGTCGACACCGAGCGACGTGCCGAAGAGCGACTGCTCGGCGTCGTGAACCGCGAGCGCATTCCCGGCGAGCAGCACGTCCACGTATCCCCGCCGCACGATCTCGATGAAGTAGGTGCCGCCGCCGGTGTGCACCACGACGGGACCGGCCACGAAGGCGATCTTCAGCCCTCGATCCTTGGTGTGCCGCATCATCGCCGCGATGCGGCCGACGCTCGCTTCGACGCGGCGTTCCGACGAGATCTCGTTCGTCATGAACCCGAAGTCCGACCGGGTGCGATCGCGGAACTCAGGCGTGACCCTGATGCCCTCGAGGCCGCAGACGACGCGATCGCCGACGCGGACCTCGCGCAGCTTGCGGCAGAGCGCGCGGTCGCCGGTGAGGACGATGACGGCGTCCATGCGCTGCCGCTCGACCTCGACCCAGGCGCCGCCGACGCGCACGTGCGTCCGCTGGTTGGTGGTCGAGTAGAAGTCGTCCGGAACGCAGCCGTCCTTGTCCGTGACGCGCACGGTCGCGTCCTGCACGTCCACCGCATGGCAGCCGAACGGCAGCAGCTCTTCGATGAGGTCTTCGAGGGCTGGCGCCGTCGGGGCCTCCACCTTGAGGGTCAGGCGGGAGAATTCGTCGTTGGTGCGGCCGAGCGAGAACTGGAGCACCTCGAAGGCGCCCCCGCGCTCGATGACCTTGTCGAAGATCGCCTTGAGCTGCTGGGAGTCGACGAGATGGCCTTCGGCGGCCACGATGGCGGAGTGCGAGTCGCTCATAAGTCCTTGTCCACGAAGCGGAACGCGAAATCGGTGACGGATGCGCCGAGAGTGGCGCCCCCACGCGGATTATAGCCCTGCCGGAGAGGACCGGAGCGTCCATTGGATAATGGCTGCTTATGATATTCCAGTATTAATTGATTTCACTTATCACGCTGCGCTGGGGCACAATACGAGCCATGTCGCGCCCCGACGGCGCGGCGCCGTCCCGCGCCCTGCGCGGATTGCACACTGGAGATGACCGATCGATGCCGACCCACCCGTTGAAGTGGCGGAGCAGCGCCCTCACTGACGGCGCCAGCCGCGCCCCGGCCCGCGCGATGTTGCGCGCCGTCGGGCTGTCAGACGACGACTTCGCCCGGCCGCTGGTCGGGATCGCGAACACGTGGATCGAGATCGGTCCGTGCAACTACCACCTGCGCGAGCTGGCGGCGCACGTCAAGGAAGGCGTGCGCGAGGCGGGCGGCACGCCACTCGAGTTCAACACCGTCTCGATCTCGGACGGCATCACGATGGGCTCGGAGGGCATGCGGGCGTCGCTCGTGAGCCGCGAGGTCATGGCCGACTCCATCGAGCTGGTCGCGCGGGGCAACCTCTTCGACGCGATCGTGATCCTCGTCGGGTGCGACAAGACGATTCCGGCGGGCGTGATGGCGCTGGCGCGCCTCGACATCCCCGGCGTGATCCTCTACGGCGGGTCGATCATGCCCGGGCGGTTCCAGGGCCGCGACGTCACCATCCAGGACGTGTTCGAGGCGGTGGGCGCCCACGACGCGGGCCGGATGTCGGATGCGGACTTCGACGACCTCGAGCGGCATGCCTGCCCCGGCGCCGGCGCCTGCGGCGGGCAGTTCACCGCGAACACGATGGCGACCGTCTGCGAGACGCTCGGCATCTCGGCGTTCGGCAGCGGCAGCGTGCCGGCGGTCGACGGCGCCAAGGAAGCGGTGGCGAAGCAGGCGGGCGCGCTGGTGGTGGACGTCCTGCGCCGCGGCCTGCGGCCGCGCCAGATCCTGACCCGCGAGGCGATGGAGAACGCGATTTCGGCAGTCGCCGCGACCGGCGGATCGACCAACGCCGTGCTGCACCTGCTGGCGATTGCGAACGAAGCGGGCGTCTCGCTCGACATCGACGACTTCGACCGGATCAGCGCCAGGACGCCGCTGCTCGCGGATCTGAAGCCGGGCGGCCGGTTCGTCGCAAACGATCTCCATCGCGCCGGCGGCATTCCGCTCGTCGTGCAGCGCCTGGCCGCAGCCGGCCTGCTGCACGAGAACGCGATCACGGTGACCGGACGGACCATCGGCGAGCACGCGCGCGAGGCGGTCGAAACGCCCGGGCAGGAAGTCGTGCGGCCGCTGTCGAATCCCATCAAGCCGACCGGCGGCCTGGTCATCCTCAAGGGCAACCTTGCGCCGGAAGGCGCGGTCGTCAAGGTGGCGGGCTACACGACCAAGCAGTTCACCGGCCGCGCGCGGGTGTTCGACGGCGAGGAAGCGGCGTTCGACGCCGTCCGCGCCGGCAAGATCGAGCCGGGTGACGTCCTCGCGATCCGCTACGAAGGCCCGCGCGGCGGGCCAGGCATGCGCGAGATGCTCGCCGTCACCGCAGCGCTGATGGGCGCCGGCCTCGGCGATTCCGTCGCGCTCCTGACGGACGGGCGCTTCTCCGGTGCGACGCGAGGCCTCATGGCTGGCCACGTCTCCCCCGAGGCGGCTCATGGCGGACCGATCGCCGCGCTGCGCGAAGGCGACACCATCCGATTCGACCTGGACGCCCGCACGCTCAACGTCGATATCAGCGACGAGGAGCTCGCGTCGCGGATGGCATCGTTGACGCCCGTTCCGCTGCGGATCTCGACGGGCGTGCTGGGCAAGTACGCGCGGCTCGTCTCGACCGCCGCGCGCGGAGCGGTGACGTAGGACAGAAGGCACTAGTCAGAAGACAGAAGACAGAATGTTTCTCACTGGCGAGAGCCAACAGAACCGCCGCTGAAAGCAGGCTGTCGCCGCTGAGCAGGCGCGAGCGAAGCGAGCGGCGAGTGGCCGCGGGGGTGGGGCCCCGCGGCAGTAAGAACGCTGTCGCCGCTGAGCAGCCGCGAGCGAAGCGGCGAGTAGCCGCGGGGGTGGGGCCCCGCGGCAGTAAGAACGCTGTCGCCGCTGAGCAGCCGCGAGCGAAGCGAGCGGCGAGTAGCCGCGGGCCTGGGGCCCGAGAGCCGTTCGCATAACAGGCTGTCGCCCGTAACCAGCGGCGAGCGAAGCGAAGCCGCGAGTAGCCGCGGGCCTGGGGCCCGAGAGCCGTTCGGATAACAGGCTGTCGCCCGTAACCAGCGGCGAGCGAAGCGAAGCCGCGAGTAGCCGCGGGCCTGGGGCCCGAGAGCCGTTCGGATAACAGGCTGTCGCCCGTAACCAGCGGCGAGCGAAGCGAAGCCGCGAGTAGCCGCGGGCCTGGGGCCCGAGAGCCGTTCGGATAACAGGCTGTCGCCCGTAACCAGCGGCGAGCGAAGCGAAGCCGCGAGTAGCCGCGGGGGTGGGGCCCCGCGGCAGTAAATAACGAGGACTCATATGAAACGAACCGGAGCGCAAATCCTGTGGGAGTGCCTGGTGCGCGAGGGCGTGTCGACGGTGTTCGGCTACCCTGGCGGCGCCATTCTGCCTGCGTACGACGCGATGCTGGACTATCCGATCAAGCACGTCCTCGTACGCCATGAGCAGGGCGCGACCCACATGGCCGACGGCTACGCGCGGGCCAGCGGCAAGGTCGGCGTCGCCATCGCCACGTCCGGTCCAGGCGCGACCAACATGGTCACCGGCCTGGCCACGGCGATGATGGACTCGTCGCCGATCGTGTGCATCACCGGCCAGGTCGGCAGCAAGCTGATCGGAAGCGACGGGTTCCAGGAGACCGACATCACCGGCGTCACGCTGCCGGTAACGAAGCACAACTATCTGGTCACGCGCCCGCAGGATCTCGCGCGCGTCGTGCGTGAGGCGTTCCACATCGCCCAGTCGGGACGGCCCGGACCCGTCCTGATCGACATCACGAAGGACGCGCAGCAGTCGTCCTGCGAGTTCGACTGGGATGCGGCGGCGCCGAAGCCGCACGCCCGGCCCGAGCGCCCGATGGATCAGGCGGGCATGGCCTCCGCCCTGTCGATGATCAACAACGCCAAGCGGCCGATGATCCTCGCCGGGCACGGCATCACCCTCTCCGGCGCGACCGACATCGTCCGGCACTTCGCGGAGCGGGCGCAGATCCCGATCGCGATGACGCTCCTCGGAATCGGCGGCGTCCCGGCGTCCCATCCCCTGAACCTGGGCATGATGGGCATGCACGGCGAAGCGTGGGTGAACACCGCGATCCAGGAGGCCGACCTCCTGCTCGCCTTCGGCATGCGCTTCGACGATCGCGTCACGGGCAACCTGAAGACGTACGCGCCGAACGCCAAGAAGATCCACATCGACATCGACCCCGCGGAGATCGGCAAGAACGTCAAGGTCGACATCGGCCTCGTTGGCGACCTGCGGACCATGCTCGAAGCGCTGATGCCGGGCGTCGTCGCCGGGCACCGCCGCGACTGGCTCGACCACATCACCGAGCTGAAGGGCGACTCGGCGGTCCGCGACATCCAGAACCTGCCGGACGACGGGCATCTCTATGCCGCGCACGTCATCAACGACATCTGGCGCATCACCAAGGGCCAGGCGATCGTCGTGACCGACGTCGGCCAGCATCAGATGTGGGAAGCGCAGTACTACCATCACGACGATCCGCGGTCGCTCATCACGTCCGGCGGCCTCGGCACGATGGGCTTCGCGCTGCCGGCGGCGATCGGCGCCAAGATGGCCTGCCCCGACAAGGAAGTGTGGGTGGTGGCCGGCGACGGCGGCTTCCAGATGACGATGCCGGAGCTGGCGACCATCGCGCAGGAGAACCTGAACGTCAAGGTCGCGATCATCAACAACGGCTACCTAGGCATGGTCCGGCAGTGGCAGGAGTTCTTCTACGAGCGCCGTTACGCCGCGACGCCGCTCTACAGCCCGGACTTCGTCAAGATCGCCGAGGCCTACGGGCTGTCGGCCCAGGCGATCTCGACCCGTCCCGAAGTGGTGCCGGCGGTGCAGGCCGCGCGCGCGCACTCGGGGACGTCGGTGCTGGAATTCAGGGTCGAACAGGAAGACACGGTCTACCCGATGGTGCCGGCCGGCGCGGATCTCCACGCGATGATCCGCCGTCCGAGCCCGCTCGTCGAGACCGCGGAGGACGCGTAATGACACCGCATACATTCGTCGTGACGGTCGAGGACGAGCCGGGCGTGCTGAACCGCGTCGCCTCGCTCTTCCGCCGGCGCAACTACAACATCGACTCGCTGACGGTGGGCCGCACCGAGCAGCCCGGCGTCTCGCGTATGACGATCGTCGTACCGACCGACGAGCCCGGCGCATTGCGTGTCGCCGCCAATCTCTACAAGATGGTCAACGTCATCTCGGTCGAGGACATCACGTCGTCGCCGGCGGTGTATCGCGACCTGGCGATGATCAAAGTTGCGGCGACGCCGTCCGAGCGGCCGGGGCTGGTGCACCTGGTCGACGTCTTCCGCGCGCGGATCATCGACCTCGCGCCGGACTCGCTGACGATCGAGATCACCGGCGCGGAAGACAAGATCGACGGCCTGCTCGAAGTCCTGAAGCCGTACGGCGTGCTGGAGATGGCGCGGACCGGTCGCGTGGCGATGTCGCGCGGGATCAAGTCCACGAACCCGCAGCCTGGCGCGCTGCCGGCGGTACACGACACCACCGACAGCAACGTTTCGTACTCGGTGTAGGCAGGGGCGGGAAAGGGACGACAGCCCTCGCAGACTTGTGACGGCAGAAACGCCAGCGAGCCTTCAGGGCCGCCAGGGCGGGGAGAATCAATGACTCAGATGTTCTACGACAAGGACGCCGACCTCGGAATCATCCGCGGCAAGAAGGTGGCGATCCTCGGCTACGGTTCGCAGGGACACGCGCACGCGCTCAACCTCAAGGACAGCGGCGTCGACGTCCGCGTCGGGCTCGCGGCGGGCAGCCGGTCGATCGACAAGGCCAAGGCGGCCGGACTCGTCGTCAGCTCGCCGGCCGAAGCGTCGGCATGGGCCGACGTGATCATGGTCCTGGTGCCGGACACCACGCAGGCAAAGCTCTACAAGGAAGAGATTCTGCCCGGGCTGAAGGCCGGCAAGACGCTGATGTTCGCTCACGGCTTCAACATCCGCTTCGGCTGGATCACGCCGCCGCCCGACGTCGACGTGACGATGATCGCGCCGAAGGCTCCAGGCCATCGCGTCCGCGAGCTCTACGTCGAAGGCGGAGGCACACCGGCGCTGCTCGCCATCCATCAGGACGCCTCAGGCAAGGCGCGCGCGCTGGCGTTGTCCTACGCCAAGGGCATCGGGGTCACGCGGGCCGGAGTCATCGAGACGACGTTCGCCGAGGAGACCGAGACGGACCTCTTCGGTGAACAGGTCGTCCTCTGCGGCGGCGTGAGCGCGCTGGTCAAGGCGGGCTTCGAGACGCTGACGCAGGCCGGCTACCAGCCGGAGGTCGCCTACTTCGAGTGCCTCCACGAGCTCAAGCTGATCGTCGACCTGATGTACCGCGGCGGCCTGAACTACATGCGCTACTCCGTCAGCGACACCGCCGAGCGCGGCGATTACACCGCCGGCCCGCGGATCATCACGGACCAGACCCGCGCCGAGATGAAGCGCATCCTTGCCGAGATTCAGGACGGCACGTTCGCCAAGGCCTGGATCGCGGAACACGAGGCCGGCCGCCTGAACTTCAACGCGACGCGCATCGCCGAGCAGGATCAGCAGCTCGAGAAGGTGGGCGCCAAGCTCCGCTCGATGATGCCGTTCCTCGATCCCGTCACGATTCGTCCGGACGGCGTCACGGTCTGACACCCGACTCGATACTCGTCAACTTCCAACTGCCAACTCCCAACTCCCGAGGGAAGCCCGGGCGTCCGGCTCGAACCCTTTGGGAGTTGGGAGTTGGAGATTGGGAGTTGACGTGGGGCGGCGACTCGTCCAGCTGCCCTCCAACGGGCCCGCAGCGCAGTAGAGCTCCTTCGTCGCCCGCGTGTGGCGGCACTCTCCTTGCTCAATACGGGGCGTGAGTCCCGACCTGCTCGACGACGGCACTACAGACAACGTCGACCCGCCCGCGCCGGCCATACCGGTCCCTCCGGCGGCGTCCCCCGAGATCAGGACCCTGCTGGGGCTCGCGGTCGCGGCGATCGTGATCGCGGCGCTCTACGCCGCGCAAGACGTCCTCATCCCGATCACGCTCGCGGTCATCCTGTCGTTCGTGCTGTCCCCGCTCGTGGGCCTGCTCGAACGCCTGCGTCTGTGGCGCGCTCCCGCCGTCATCGTCAGCGTCCTGGCCGCCCTCGGCGGCATCGTGCTGATCGGCACGCTCATCGGCAGCCAGGCCTCGACGCTCGCGGCAGACGCGCCGCAGTATGCCGCGACGATCGAGCGGAAGCTGGAACGGGCGCAGCAGTTCGCGACCGCCCACATCGCTGCGGTCACCAGCCTCTTCTCAGGGCTCGACCGTACGCCGCCGGCGGCGACGTCGCCGGCGCCCGCGACGAGCGCGACGCAAGTCCCGCCAATCCCGGTCGAGATCGCGAATCCCGAGACCTCCCCGTTCGCGATCGTCCGCACGATCCTTGCGCCGGTGCTCGGGCCGCTCGAAACGACCGTCATCGTCATCATCGTGGCCATCTTCATCCTGCTCGAGAAAGAGGACCTGCGCGATCGATTCATCAGGCTCGTCGGCTCAGCCGACCTGAATCGTACGACCGCCGCCATGGACGATGCAGGTCAGAGACTGAGCCGGTACTTCATCTCGCAGCTGGCGGTGAACACGACGTTCGGCGTGGTGATCGGACTCGGCCTCTGGGCGATCGGAGTGCCTTCGCCTGCACTCTGGGGCGTCGTCAGCGGCATCCTGCGGTTCGTGCCGTACCTGGGATCGATCCTCGCCGCGGTGGCGCCGGCGGCACTCGCTGCCGCCATGGATCCTGGCTGGTCCATGGCTGTCTACGTCGCGGCGCTCTTCGTGGTGGTCGAGCCGCTGACCGGCTATGTCGTGGAGCCTCTGCTCTACGGCCACTCGACGGGGCTCTCGCCCATCTCGGTGATCGTCGCGGCGGTCTTCTGGACCTGGATGTGGGGCCCGATTGGCCTGATTCTGTCCACGCCCCTGACCCTCTGCCTGGTGGTGATGGGCCGGCATGTGAAGTCGCTCGAGTTCTTCGACGTGCTGCTCGGCGACCGCCCTGCCCTCCCCGCAGTCGAGCGGTTCTACCAACGCATCCTCGCCGACGATCCCGACGAAGTGCTGGACCAGGCCGAAACGATCGTCGCCAATCAGTCGCTCCTCGACTATTACGACGGCGTGGTGCTGCAGGGGCTGAAGCTGGCGGCGGAAGACGAGACTCGCGGAAGCATCGGCACCGAGCGCGCTGCGGAGATGACGCGCGCGCTCCTGACCGTGATCGACGATCTCCACGCGATTGCGGGAGCGCGGAAGACGACGGTCACGCCGGCACCTGCCGCCGCGGCCGCCGCTGGTCCGGCGGTCGTGGCCTGCATCGCCGGTCGCGGGCCGTTCGACGATGTGGTCTCGGCCATGCTGGCGCAGCTGCTGGGCGACGCGGGTATCGCGAGTATCCGCGTGCCGTATCGACAGGTGTCCCGCGAGGAGATCGCGCAGTTCGACGTCGCCGGCGCCTCGGTCATCGCGCTGTCGTATCTCGAGCTGAAGGGATCTCCGGCGCATCTCCGCTACCTGATTGCGCGGCTCAGGCAGCGCGCGCCGCACGCGAGGGTCCTCGTCGGCCTCTGGCCCGCCGGCGAGTCAGCGTTGACGGACGCGACGGCTCAGAAGCTGCTGGGTGCGGACCGGTATGTCGGGTCGTTGCGCGACGCTGTGGAAGCCGTGCAGCAGTCGGTCCGTGGCGATCGCGATCGCCACGGACCCTCCGCCGCGGCCTGAGCCCGTCACGTGATTCCCGCCTCTGCCGTTTCGAGCACCAATCCCGCCGGACCCTGCGGGTTGACGCGCGTCGCGCGCTCTTCCTATACTTGTGTTTCGATGCTGACGCGTATGCCCGTGGCGATCATTACCATGGGGACCCGGACGAAACCGGGCCCAGGGCTCGATGGCGTTCGCGCGCAGGCTTGACACGCAGCACATAGTCAGGAGCTTCGCAGAACCCGCCGGCCCTCTGGTGCCGGCGGGTTTTGTTTTTTCAGGGCTGTCGGAACCGCCCGCGCATGGCTCGCGTGAGCCATCAGCGGAGCTGCCAAGACGACATGCCGAGTGGAGACATGACCGGTCCTGTCGGAGATTTAGAAGGCTCAGAGTTCACCGTTCCAGCCTCCATCAGCAATCTTGGGCCCGGTTTCGACGCGCTCTCCGTCGCCGTGCAGCTCTATCTGCACGTGCGGATCGTGGAGGTCCGGGCGGGAGCGCCCGATACGATCGAGACCCGCTTCCTCGACGCGCATCCCGGCGGTGAGAACCGGATCGAGACCGCATTCCGGCACGCGCGCGCGCGCGTCGGCACACCGGCGCCTGGCGTCAGGATCGAGGTGCGGAGCGAGATCCCGACGCGTGCGGGCCTCGGAAGCAGTGGCGCGGCGGCGGTCGCTGGCTTGCGCCTGTATCAGCTCCTGACCCCGGCTCTGGACAGCGCCGAACTGCTCTCGCTCGCGTCCGACGTCGAAGGACATCCTGATAACGCGGCCGCCGCGTATCTCGGAGGCCTCACGATCAGCTGCCAGGCGGACGACCGCCGCGTGATCGCGAGAGCCTCACGCTGGCCGGATGGGATCCAGATGGTCGTCGCCACGCCGGGCGCGGAGCTCGAGACCGCCCACGCCCGCCGCGTGCTGCCCGACACCGTGACGTTGCGGGACGCCATCTTCAACCTCCAGCGGGCCCTGCTGCTGGTCAACGCGCTGTCGTCGGGACGGCATGGCGATCTCCGCGAGGCCCTGAGAGATCGCTGGCACCAGCCGACGCGGGCGGCGCTCGTGCCGGGGCTGTCCGAGGCGCTGGAGCTCGAGGACGAGGCCATCCTCGGCGCCTGTCTCAGCGGCGCGGGACCGTCGGTCGTGGTATTCACCGCCGGGCGCGCGGACGACGCCAAGGCGCGGCTCGCCGATGTGTACCGACGAATCGGGATGCCGAGCACGATCAGGGTCGTGGAGGCGCATCAACCGGAAGCGAGTTGACGCGCGAGTGTTTCGACTGTGCGAAGAAGCCGACAGCGCGACGCTGGAAGCTGGTAGCTGGAAGCCTTTTTAGGACTCATCATGCATTTCACTCTCCGGTGCCATCTGTGCCAGGCGGTCTACCCCGCCGAGGCGTTGTGGGTCTGCAGTCAGTGCCTGGGCCCTCTCGAGGTGACGTACGACTACGCGGCGATCGCGCCGCTCCTGTCGCGCGCCCTGATCGAGAGCCGGCCGCGCAATCTCTGGCGCTATCGCGAGCTGCTGCCGATCGCCGGTGAGCCCCGGACGGGGCTGCACTCCGGATTCACGCCGCTCGTCAAAGCAGATGGCCTGGCAGCGAAGCTTGGCGTGCGTGAGCTCTACGTCAAGGACGACTCCGTCAACCATCCGACCTGTTCCTACAAGGATCGGGTGGTGTCGGTCGCCGCGACGCGGGCCGTGGAGCTGGGCTTCACGATGTTCGCGTGCGCGTCGACGGGCAACCTCGCCGGCAGCGTCGCCTCGCACGCCGCGCGTCTGGGGCTCGCATGCGCGGTGTTCATCCCCGACGATCTCGAGCCGGGCAAGGTGGCGGGCGCCGGCATCTACAAGCCGCAGATCATCGCGGTCCGCGGCAATTACGACGACGTGAATCGCCTGTGCACGCAGGTGGCTGACCGGTACGGGTGGGGCTTCGCGAACATCAACCTGCGCGCGTACTACGCCGAAGGCGCCAAGACGGCGGGGTTCGAGATCGCCGAGCAGCTCGGCTGGCAGTTCCCGAAACACGTCGTCTCGCCGGTGGCCGGCGGCACGCTGCTGCCGAGAATTCTCAAGGGGTTCGAGGAGCTGCGGACCGTCGGACTCGTCGACGGCGACCTGCCGGCGATCTATGCCGCGCAAGCAGCGGGGTGCGCCCCGGTGGTACGTGCGCTCGACGCGGGGCTCGAGTTCCCCGATCCGGTGAAGCCGCAGACGATCGCGAAGTCCGTCGCGATCGGGAATCCGGCCGACGGCTTCCAGGTGCTGCGCGCGATCCGCCAGACCGGTGGCGGCGCGGCGATGGTCAGCGACGACGAGATCATCGCCGGCATCGAGCTGCTGGCGGAGACGGAAGGGATCTTCACGGAGCCGGCCGGCGGCGTGACCGTCGCGGCGACGAAGAAGATGATCGAGCGCGGCACGCTGCCGCGCGACGAGTCGATCGTCATCTGCATCACCGGCAACGGCTACAAGACCGTGGACGCGCTCAACGGACGTGGAGTGACCCCGGTGCACATCGGACGCTCGCTCGCCGACTTCGAGGCGAGCGCCGCCGCACCGGCAGCCTCTGCGGTCTGACGCCAGCCTGATGTCGTACGAGTCGAGAAAGACGAACAGCCTCTCATGAGCAGTTATCACGCCGTATTCCGTTGTGTCGCCGGGTGCCACGGCGACCACTCCATCTGGCAGCCGATCTACCACTGCCCCACCTGCGGAGGGCTCCTCCAGGTCGTCCACGATCTGGACGCGCTGCGCGATCGCAGCGGTGCCGCCTGGATGCGCACGTTCGAGGAGCGCTACAAGCGCACGACGTGGCCCTACGGCTCGGGCGTCTGGGGCAAGAAGGAGTGGGTCTGCCCCGAGCTGCGCAACGAGAACGTGGTGTCGATGGACGAGGGCGGCACCAACATGTTCTGGGCCGAGCGCTTCGGCCACGAGATCGGTCTGGACGACCTCTGGGTCAAGCAGTGCGGCAACTCGCACACCGGGTCGTTCAAGGACCTCGGCATGACGGTCCTGGTCTCGGTCGTCAAGCAGATGATCGCGCAGGGCGCCGGCGTGCGGGCGGTCGCATGCGCATCGACGGGCGACACGTCGGCATCGCTCGCGGCGTACGCCGCCGCGGCCGGATTGCCGGCGGTGGTCATCCTGCCGAGAGGCAAGGTCACGGCCGCGCAGCTGGTGCAGCCGCTCGCCAACGGCGCGCGCGTGCTGGCGCTCGACACCGACTTCGATGGCTGCATGGCCATCGTCGCGCGGCTCGTCGAGGAGGACGGCGTCTACCTGGCCAACTCGATGAACAGCCTGCGCATCGAGGGGCAGAAGACGCTCTCGATCGAGATCGTCCAGCAGTTCGACTGGGAGGTTCCGGATCTGATCATCATCCCCGGCGGCAACCTCGGGAACGTCAGCGCGCTGGGCGCCGGCTTCGACATGATGCTGGACCTCGGCCTCATCGCGAAGCGCCCGAGAATCGTCGTGGCGCAGGCTGCCGCCGCGAACCCGCTGTACCTTGCGTTCAGGAACGGCTGGCGGTTCGAGCCGGTGGTGGCCCAGCCGACCATCGCGTCCGCGATCCAGATTGGCAACCCGGTGTCGTTCGACAAGGCGGTCCGCACGCTGCAGCGCTACAACGGCGTCGTCGAGCAGGCCACCGAAGACGAGATCGCCAACGCCGCGGCACGCGCCGATCGGACCGGCATGTTCAACTGTCCGCATACCGGCGTCGCTCTGGCCGCCCTCGAGAAGCTGATGGCGCGCGGCGAGGTGCGGCGCTCCGATCGCGTGATCGTGATTTCGACGGCGAACGGGCTCAAGTTCACCGAGTTCAAGGTGGCGTACCACACGCGTACGCTGGCCGGCGTGACGCCGAAGCATTTCAACCCGCCCATCGAGCTCCCGAACAGCTATGACGACGTGCGCCGGGCGATCGACGAGCTGGCGGTTCCAGTGAGCGGCGTCTGATGGAGAGGCAGCGGTGAGCCCAGCGGTGAACGCAAGCGTGAGCAAGGTCCAGCGTCGCGGCGTCGAGGTCTGGAAGTTCGGAGGCGCATCGCTCGCCGATGCGCGCGCCATCCAGCGCGCGGCGGGCCTGATCGGCCCACATCCCGGACCGCTCGTCGTCGTCGCGTCGGCGCTGGCGGGCGTCACCGACCTGCTGCTCGAGGGCGCCCGGCACGCGGCAGCCGGCAAGCCGGCGGAAGCGACGCGCGTCGCGGCGACGCTGCTCAAGCGTCATCGGGAGATCGCGCGGGAGCTGCTGCCGGCAGGGCCGGCACGACGCAAGCTGCACGCGACAATCGACGTCTACGCGCGGGAGTACCGCGAGCTGTGCGGCGCGATTGCGGTCCTCGGGCACATTCCCCCACGCGCCAGCGACATCCTCGTATCGCGCGGTGAACGCATGTCGGCGGCGCTGCTCGCGGCCGTCCTGACGCGGGCCGGACGCGCGGCGCAGTACGTCGACGCCGCGGAGATCGTCGTCACCGACGGCCAGCACGGCGGCGCGGCGCCGCTGCTCCAGGAGACCGGGCGGCGCGCACGGCGCGCGCTGCGTCCGCTGCTGAACGCCGGCACCACGCCGGTCGTACCGGGATTCATCGGTCAGGGCCCTGACGGCAGCGTCACGACGCTCGGGCGCGGCGGCTCAGACCTGACCGCGACCCTGCTGGCCGCTCCCATGGGCGCGCGCACGGTCGTCCTGTGGAAGGACGTGCGGGGGATCCTCACGTCCGACCCGCGACTCGTGCCTGACGCGCGGCTGATTCCGCAGCTGCACCACCGCGAGGCGGCGGAGGTCGCGCACTACGGCGCCAAGGTCCTGCATCCGCGCGCGCTCATTCCGATCGCCGGAACCCGCATCGTCCTCCACGTCCGCTCGTTCCTCGATCCCGAGGCGCCCGGGACGGAGGTGTCGGCGCGGCGCTCGATGTCGACCTACCCGGTCAAAGCGCTGGCGATCGTGCGCGGTCAGGCGATCGTCACCGTCGCCGGCAAGGGCATGGTCGGCGTCCATGGCATCGCAGCCCGCACGTTCACCGCCATCGAATCGGAGAAGCTGTCGGTCTCGACGATCTTCCAGGCATCGTCCGAGAGCTCGATCGGGTTCACGCTCGCGGAGTCGGACGCGGCGCGGGCCGTGGACAGCCTGCGGAGCGCGTTCCGAGAGGAGCTCTCGAGCGGCCTGATCGACAACGTCACGGCGCGGCCCGGCATGGCCGTCATCGCCGTCGTCGGCGACGGTATGGTAGGAAGCCCGGGCATCGCCGCGCGCGTGTTCTCGGCGCTCGCCACCGGCGGCATCAACGTCGTGGCGATCGCGCAGGGATCGTCCGAGCGCAACATCTCGTTCGCCGTCACCGGCGAGCAGGCCGCCGAAGCGGCGCGGCGCGTGCACGCCGCCTTTCAGCTGTCGAAGATCGGCGGCGGACGCCCGCCGTCAGCGCCGCGGACGGACGTCGTCCTGCTCGGGTTCGGGCGCGTGGGGCGTGCCCTGGCCGATCAGATGGCTGCGCCGAGCGATGGCCAGCCGCCCGTCAGGGTCGTGGGGCTCCTCGATCGATCGGGTTACGTGTTCGATCCCCGCGGCTTCTCGAGGCGGCGGCTGCTCGAGCTCACGCGCCAGAAGGATGCCGGTGCACTGCTGACGGCGCTCGGCGGCCGGGCCGCGTCCGCGGCGGACGCCCTCACCCAGATGGCGGAACACGCCGTGTCGCGGCCGGTGCTCGTGGACGTCACCAGCGACGAGACCGACGATCTGCTGCGCGCCGCCGCAGGCCATGGCTTCGACGTCGTGCTGGCGAACAAGAAGCCGCTCGCCGGCAGCTACGCGAGCTACGAGCGGCTGCTCGCGACGGTCGAAGAGGCCGGCCGCGTCATGCGGTACGAGGCCACGGTCGGGGCCGGCCTGCCGATCATCGACACGTTCCACAAGCTGGTCGAAACAGGCGACCGCGTGCTGCGCATCGAGGGATCGGTCAGCGGGACGCTGATGTACGTGATGTCGGCGGTGTCGTCGGGCAAGTCGTTCTCGACTGCCGTCCGCGAGGCCGTGGAGCTCGGGTACGCCGAACCGGATCCGCGTGACGACCTGACGGGCATGGATGCGGCGCGCAAAGCGCTCATCCTCGGCCGGCTGCTCGGCTACCGCGGCCCGGCGCCGGTCGCGCAGGACCTCGTACCGCGCGCGCTGAAGAAGGTCGCCGCCTCGGAGTTCATCGATCGCCTTGCGGGGTTCGACGGCGAGTGGGCTTCCCGCGTCGCCTCCGAAGCGGCCAACGGCCGTGTGCTGCGCTACGTCATCACCGCCACGGCGCGCAACGTCTCGGCGAAGCTCGCGGCTGTGCCGAAAACGAGCCCGATCGGTGCTCTGGAAGGCACGCGCAATCTCCTGGCCTTCACGACGAAGCGCTATCGCACGGAGCCGCTCGTTGTCAGCGGGCCCGGCGCCGGTGCCGAAGTCACCGCCGCCGGGATTCTCAACGACATCTACTCGTTGTCGACGCGGTGAGGGAGTCGGGAGTCAGTCGAGAGTCGGAAGTCGACAGTCGGCAGTCAGTCGGGAGTCGACAGTCGGCAGTCAGTCGGCAGTCGGCAGTCAGTCGCGAGTCGGCATTCGGCAGTCGGCCTGGTGTCGAGCATCGGGAACGATAGTGAGGGATGAGCACAGAGACGCGCACCGCCGAGACGCCTGACGTGACGATCAGGCCGGACGACATGCTGCGGCTGATCCTCAACAGCCGGGTCTATGACGTCGCGCTCGAGACACCGCTCGAGCCGGCCGTGCGGCTGTCGCGGCGGCTGGGCTGCGAAGTGCTGTTGAAGCGCGAGGACCTGCAGCCGATCTTCACCTACAAGCTGCGGGGCGCCTACAACCGCATCGCGCATCTCACCGAAGCTGAACGCAACCGCGGCGTCATCGCGGCGAGCGCCGGCAATCATGCGCAAGGCGTGGCCTTCGCGGCGCGGCATCTCGGGCTGCGCGCGCTCATCGTCATGCCGCAGACCACGCCGGAGATCAAGATCGACGCCGTGCGCGATCTCGGCGCCGAGGTCGTGCTGCACGGCGACAGCTATGCGGACGCCAAGGCGCATTGCGACGAGCTCGTGGTCTCGACCGGGATGACGTTCGTGCACCCGTTCGACGACCCGCACGTCATCGCCGGTCAGGGCACGGTCGGCCACGAGATCCTCCGGCACAAACTGGGTGACGTCCAGGCGATCTTCGTCCCGGTCGGCGGCGGCGGGCTGATTGCCGGCGTCGCGAGCTACGTCAAGGCGGTCCGGCCGGACGTCCGGATCATCGGCGTGGAGCCCTACGAGGCGGACGCGATGTACCGGTCCATGGCCGCGGGTCATCGCGTCACGCTCGATCGCGTCGGGATCTTCGCTGACGGTGTGGCGGTCCGCGAGGTGGGGGCCCTCACCTTCCCGATCGTGCAGGAGAAGGTCGACGAGATCGTGCGCGTCTCGAACGATGCGATCTGCGCGGCGATCAAGGACATCTTCGACGACACGCGCTCGGTGATGGAGCCGGCTGGCGCGCTTGGCGTCGCCGGGCTCCGCGCCTGGGCCGAGCGCAAGCCGGAAGGCGTCGAGGGATCGCGCCTCGTGGCGATCCTCAGCGGCGCCAACATGAACTTCGACCGCCTGCGGTTCGTGGCGGAGCGGGCGGAGGTCGGTGAAGCGCGCGAAGCGCTGTTCGGGGTGACGATCCCGGAGCGCGCCGGCGCATTCCGGGAGTTCTGCGCCCGCCTCGGACGACGCGTGGTCACGGAGTTCAACTACCGGCTGAACGGCCGCCACAGCGCCCACATCTTCGTCGGCATCGCCACGCACTCGCGCGAGGACGCTGCTTCAATCGCCGCGAGCCTCTCGAGCGGCGGCTACGAGACCGTGGAGCTGACCCACAACGAAGTGGCCAAGCTCCACGTCCGCCACATGGTCGGCGGACCGAGCCCGGACGTCGTGCACGAGCAACTGTGCCGCTTCGAATTCCCCGAGCGTCCGGGCGCGCTGGTGACGTTCCTCGAAACCCTGGGCGGGCGCTGGAACATCAGCCTCTTTCACTACCGGAATCACGGCGCCGACTTCGGCCGCGTGCTCGCCGGTTTCGAAGTCCCGCCGGAGGAGATGGCGGGCTTCGAGGCCTTCCTCGAGGCGCTGGGATATCAGTATCAGCGGGAGGACGGGAACAAGGCTTACCGGATGTTTCTCACCTGAGAGCTTCCGGCTGCCAGCTTCCAGTTGCGACCTCTCGGCTCATTCGACACTACGGGCTCGATCGCCGCCACCGGCCCGTTGCCTGTTGGATGCCGGGCGCTGGAAGCTGTCACTCCACCTCCACCCATCCCAGAGTGCGCTCGACCGCCTTCTGCCATCCCCGGTAGCTCGCCTCCCGCTGATCCGCGCTCCAGCGCGGCTCCCACTGGCGATCCGCCTTCCAGTTCTGGCGGAGCTGATCGAGATCCTTCCAGAAGCCGGTCGCGAGGCCCGCGGCATACGCGGCGCCCAGCGCCGTCGTCTCCGCCACGACCGGGCGGACGACGGGGACGCCGAGGGTGTCGGCCTGCAGCTGCATCAGCATGTCGTTCACCGTGGCGCCGCCGTCGACCTTGAGCAGCTCGAGGCTGACCCCGGAGTCGGCGACCATCGCGTCGAGCACGGCGCGGGTCTGGAAGCAGATCGCCTCGAGCGTGGCGCGGGCGATGTGCGCCCGGGTGTGGAAGCGCGAGAGGCCGACGATCGCGCCGCGGGCGTCGGAACGCCAGTACGGGGCGAAGAGACCGGAGAACGCCGGCACGAAGTAGGCGCCGCCGGTGTCCGGGACGCTGCCTGCGAGCGCCTCGATCTCCGACGCCGAGTTGATGATCCCCAGCTGATCGCGCAGCCACTGGACCGCCGACCCGGTCACGGCAATCGATCCCTCGAGCGCGTAGATCGCGTCGGCGTTGCCGACCTTGTAGCACACGGTCGTCAGGAGGCCCGCGGTCGACGGCACGACTTGCGTGCCCGTGTTGAGCAGCATGAAGTTGCCGGTGCCGTACGTGTTCTTCGCCTCTCCGGGGCGCGTGCACACCTGCCCCAGCGTCGCCGCCTGCTGATCGCCCACCGCGCCGTTGACAGGAATCTCGCCGCGCAGCGGGCCGCTCGTCCGCGTCGTGCCGTAGCCCGCCGGATCCGAAGAGGCGCGGATCGACGGCAGCATCTCCCGCGGGATGTCGAACAGCCGCAGCAGCTCGTCGTCCCAGTCGAGGCGGCGGAGGTCGAGCAGCATCGTGCGGCTCGCGTTGGTGACGTCCGTCACGTGCGCGCCGCCGTCGGGCCCGCCCGTCAGGTTCCAGATCACCCAGCTGTCGATCGTCCCGAAGACCGCCTCGCCGCGCGCCGCCGCCGCGCGCACGCCGTCGACGTTCTGCAGGATCCACTGCAGCTTGCCGCCCGAGAAGTAGGTGGCTGGAGGCAGCCCCGTGCGCTCCCGGATGAGCCGCCCGCCCGGTCCACGGTCGAGCGCGCTGACGATGCGATCGGTGCGCGTGTCCTGCCAGACGATGGCGTTGTACCAGGGCTGACCGGTCTTGGGATTCCAGACGACCGTCGTCTCGCGCTGGTTGGCGACGCCGATGGCGGCGAGATCGCGCGCCTCGATGCCGGCGTGCCGCAGCGCGCCCGCGATTACCGTGTTGGTGCGCTCTGCAATCTCCAGCGGATCGTGCTCGACCCAGCCGGGCTGCGTCATGATCTGCTGATGTTCGAGCTGATGCCGCGCGACCTCACGGCCGCTGGCGTCGAACACCATGAATCGCGTGCTGGTCGTTCCCTGATCGAGCGCACCGACGAACTGGGACATGGGGACCTCACGGAGAGTCGTGGACGGGATCCGGGAGCCGGAATCCGTCGTGCGGGATCCGGCATTCGCGGTCGCCTGGCGCCTGCCTGAGCCGACGCTGTCTTCCCGAGCTCAACATGCGTCAACTCCCAAACTCCAACTCCCAACGCCCAAGGGTACTCTCACCCGCTCGTCGAGAGCTCCTTGGGAATTGGAGGTTGGAAGTTGACCTCGTTCGGATGCCTCAGAATCCCACGATCGCGTAAAGGCCGGCCCCGAGGACGCCGCCGATCAACGGACCGACGATCGGGATCCAGGCGTAGCTCCAGTCCGAATCCCGCTTGCCAGGAATGGGCAGCAGCATGTGGGCGATGCGCGGTGCGAGGTCACGTGCGGGGTTGATGGCGTAGCCGGTCGGGCCGCCGAGCGACAGCCCGATGCCGAGCACGAGGATGCCGACGAGCAGCGGCTGGAGGCCGCGGCTGAACACGATCGAGAGATCGAGATCGCCCGGCTTGGCGATCATCTGCGCGTTCCCGGCGATGGCGAGGATGCCGAAGAGCAGCATGGCGGTCCCCATGGCCTCGGCGATGAGATTGCCGAGTGGATGCCTGATTGCCGGGGCGGTGGCAAAGGTGCCCAGCTTGGTGTCGGGATCGTCCGTGACCGCCCAGTGCGGAAGATATGAAAGCCACACGAGCACCGCGCCGGCGAACGCACCGACGACCTGCGCGGCGATGTACTTCGGCACGTCCGCCCATGGGAAGCTGCCGATCGCCGCCAGGGCGACGGTCACTGCCGGATTGAGGTGCGCCCCGCTGACCCTCCCGACCGCGTAGGCGGCCACGGCGACCGCCACGCCCCACCCCGTGGCGATCACGATCCAGCCCGATCCCTCTCCCTTCGACTTCTTCAGAATCACGTTGGCGACGACGCCGTCGCCGAGCAGGACCAGCACCATCGTGCCGATCATCTCCGCCAGAAATGTCTGCATCCGAGCCTCCGCCGATGCGCCGGTTCAGTTGTCGCGTGGCGCACGCGGATGCTATCACTGGCGGTTGGGTGGATGGTTCGAAAATCCCCCTATTTTCGAACAACTGGTGCATGCAACGCTGCATACCGCCTTTCCTCGCCGGGCCGCAGATAAGTCGCCTGTTGCTAATTGAAATCGGTTAGACTCTCGCCCCGCCGGGGTAGGACCCCGGCTGTTCGCTTGGAGGACGTCAAGACCGCATCGTCGCACCACCCACATTGCCGGACCGTCGTCGGATCTCGTTCCAGAAGGAGGATGCTGTGAGCGAGCGCTCAGGACTGTCGCGCGGGCACCATCGGGTCGTCGCCGGACTTCTCACCACGCTCGTCACCGTCGCGGGGCTCGTGCTCGCGCCGGCCGCCGCAGACGCGCAGATTCTCTACGGCAGCGTCACAGGGACGGTCAAGGATGCGCAGGGAGCCTTGATCCCCGGCGCGACCGTGACGATCGTCAACAAAGACACCAACCTCACGCGCGAGACCGTCAGCTCGCCCGACGGCAGCTACACGCTCGCGAACGTCCTGGCAGGCCCTTACGACGTGAAGGTCGCGCTGACCGGGTTCCGGGAGACCGTCCGCACCAACGTACCGGTGACGATCGGTCAGATCGCGCGCGTCGACTTCACCCTCGAAGTCGGGTCGCTCAGCGAATCGATCACGGTCGCGTCCGACGCCCAGCTGCTGCAGACCGACAAGGCGGACGTGCACACCGAGTTGAAATCGACGGAAATCACGTCGATGCCGCTCAACCGGTTCCGCAATTATCAGGCGCTCATGAGCCTCGTTCCCGGAACCACGCCGATGGCGTTCGGGAACGCGGAAACCGATACGCCGGCGCGCTCGCTGGCGACGAACGTCAACGGCCAGGTCAACACCAACAACACCACCAGGACCGACGGCGCCACGAACATGAACATCTGGCTGCCGAATCACAACATGTACATCTCGCCGGCCGAGACGGTGGACACCGTCAACGTGTCGACGAGCAGCTTCGACGCGGAGCAGGGGAACGCCGGGGGCGCCGCGGTCACGGTCGTGACCAAGTCCGGCACGAACCAGTTCCGCGGATCCGGCTTCGAGTTCTACAACAGCGACAAGCTGAACGCGACGCCGAAGTACTTCGGAGCGGGGGACGTGCCGAAGAAGCTGCCGGTCACGGCCAACACCTACGGCGGCACCGTGGGCGGGCCGATCAAGAAGGACAAGCTGTTCTTCTTTGGATCGCTCGAGGGCTTCCGGCGTGACCAGAGCCTCTTCACGTTCTTCAACGTGCCGGATGCGCGGCTCCGGGCCGGCGACTTCAGCCAGGCCTTGAACGCGAACGGCTCGCAGCAACTGATCTACGACCCCGCCACCGGAACCGGCAACGGCGTCAACCGGACGCAGTTCCCGAACAACCAGATCCCGGCGAACCGTCTCAACCCGATCGCGTTGAAGGTCCTCAACCTGTTCCCGCTGCCCAACAACCCGGGCACCGGCGTCGGCGGGTTCACGAACAACTACAAGCGTCAGGAAGACCGGACGTTCAACCGCGACAACTGGGACACGAAGATCAACTGGAACCGCACCTCGGCCCACCAGATCTGGGGCAAGTTCAGCTACATGAACGCCGTGGTCGACGACCTGACGAACTACCTCGGGCCGGACCCGAACGCCACGGGGGACGGCGGCTTCACCAAGGTCTATCAGGCCACCGCCGGCCAGACCTGGACGTTCACCCCGACACTGCTGATGGACATGACCTTCGGGTTCGGCCGTCAGGATCAGCACGTCTACGGGCCCGACTTCCAGGCCGGCAATTTCGGCCTCGACGTGCTCGGCATCCCGGGCACCAACGACCAGGGCAACAGCGCGGTCAGCTTCCGCGATCGGTACGCCGGCTATCCGCAGTTCAACTTCACCACGTTCAGCAACGTCGGGAACCGCGACGGATGGAATCCGATCTTCCGCGACGAGCGGACGTACTCGCTGTCGACGAACGTCACCAAGATGATGGGCCGGCACGATCTCCGCGCCGGGTACCTGATGAACTTCTTCTATCTCGATCACTGGCAGCCGGAAACCGGGAACCCGCGGGGCTCGTTCAGCTTCAACGGTGCGGTGACCGCGCTCAACGGCGGGCCGCAGACGAACAACTTCTACAACGTCTTCGCCGCGTTCCTGCTCGGCGACACGCAGCCGGGCAAGAGCGTCCAGAACGAGCTGATGACCGCGCGCGAGTGGCAGCACACGATGTACTTCCGCGACCGGTGGACGCCGACGACGAAGCTGACACTCGACCTCGGTCTGCGTTACGAGCTCTATCCGATCATGCACCGCGCCGATGGCCGCGGGCTCGATCGGCTCGACCTCAACACGCTCGAAGTGCTCATCGCCGGCCGCGGCAACAATCCGCAGAACAACGGCATGAGCATGAGCTGGGACAACCTCGCGCCGCGGCTCGGCGCAATCTATCGTCTCAACGAAAAGACTGTGTTCCGCACCGGCTACGGCGTCACCTACAACGCCACGCCCTGGGCGCGTGCCGTGCGAGGTGACAACGACTACCCGATCACCCTGGCGAGCACGTTCACGAACGTCGACTCCTTCGGCTTCTACAACACGCTGCAGGAAGGCATCCCCCTCATCGTGCCGCCGGACCAGAGCACAGGCCGCGTGCCGCTGGATCGCGCGGCGGCGGAATACACGCCCGAGATCGACAACATCGATCGCGGCTACGTGCAGACCTGGAACCTGGCCTTCGAGCGGCGCGTGATGTTCGACATGTCCGTGGACGTCGCGTACGTCGGCGCCAAGGGCACGGGCGGCTACGCCGCGCTCGACATCAACGCCCCGACGGTGCTCGGCACCGGCAACCAGGGACGGCCGTACTTCAACCTCGGACGCCTGATCCGCATCGACTCGTGGGGCGACCGTCTGAAGACGATGTACCAGTCGCTGCAGGTGTCGTTGAACAAGCCGTTCACGCACGGCCTGATGCTGAAGGGCGCCTACACGCTCAGCAAGTCGCAGAACGAGAGCGACAACGACGGCCGGTCCACCCTGAGCTGGAACACGCCGAGCGAGCTGTATCGCAACTACGCGCTCGCCGGGTTCGACCGCAAGCACAACTTCCAGATGGGATTTGCCTACGCGCTGCCGTGGCAGACGAAGAACGGCTACGGCAACATCGCCAAGGCGATCTTCAACGACTGGCAGTTCAACGGCCTGCTGGCCGCCTTCAGCGGCACCCCCTTCACGGTGACGGCTGACGGGGCCAGCCTGAACACGCCGAGCAACACGCAGACCGGCGATCTCAACGGATCGTTCGTCGAGACAGGCAGCATCGGCGCGGCCGGCACCTGGTTCGACACGACCCAGTTCGCGCAGCCGACCGGCGTCCGCTTCGGCAATACGGCGCGGAACCAGTTCCGTGGACCGGGCGGCTGGAACCTCGACTTCTCGGTGTTCCGCGCGTTCCCGATCGGCGGATCCCGGCGGCTCGAATATCGCTTCCAGGCCGGAAATCTGCTCAACCACCCTGTCTACGGCAACCCGACCAGCTCGATGACCGATGGCAACTTCGGGCGCATCACGAGCATCGCGAACCAGTATCCGGAACGGCAGATCCAGATGGGCCTGCGGTTCTCGTTCTGACACGCTCTGGGAGGGCGCGGCTGCAGGGCCGCGCCCCCTCCGGTCGATGGGGTCTCTCACGCATCGTTCTCTCGTCACGCTCCTCGTGGGCACGGCGGTCACGACCGGCGCCGCCCAGTCCGCCCTCCCCCGCCTCGCGCTCGACGCCTACCCCGCTGTCGCCCGTGACGCCCTCTCGCGTGCGCACGATCGCGCCGCCGCCCATCCGTCGGACGCCGACGCCATCGGTGCATTCGCCCGTGCCCTGCACGCGTGGGAACAATGGAGCGCGGCCGACGACCTCTACGTCCGGGCCGCGGAGCTCGCGCCCGCCAGCTTCGAATGGCCATACCTGGATGCCGTCGTCCTGCAGCGGCTGGCGCAGCCGGATCGCGCGGTCACCCGGCTCCGTCAAGCGCTCGCGGCCAACGCGGGATACCTGCCTGCGCAGCTGCGTCTCGCGGAGGCGCTCCTCGACGCCGGCGATCTCGACGCGAGCGGACAGCTCTTCGCGGCGTTGAAGGATCCCGCGTGTGCCCCTGCGGTCGCCTTCGGCCTGGGGCGCATCGCGGCGGCACGCGGCGATCACGGGCGCGCCATCCCTGAGTTCGAGCGCGCGATCGCGCTGTTCCCGGAATTCGGCGCCGCCCACTACGCGCTCGCGCTGTCGTACCGCGCCGCCGGCAGACGCGACGAGGCACAGGCGTCGCTGCGGAGGCACGAACAGTTCGGTGCGCGGTGGCCGGCGATCCCCGACCCGCTGCTCGACGCGGTCACGGCACTTCGAGACGACCCGGCCGCTTTGCTGCGGCGCGGAACGAAGCTGGCGGACACCGGGAATCTGGACGGCGCGATCGCGGCATACGAAGGGGCACTGGCGCAGGACCCGGGGCTGGCGCAGGCGCATGCCGACCTGATCGGACTCTACGGACGCACCGGCAACTGGTCGAAGGGCGAAGAGCACTATCGCGCACTCGTTCGCCTCGACGTCAACCTCGCCGACGCTCACTACGACTACGGCGTGCTCCTCGCGCTGCAGCAGAACTGGGAAGGTGCAGCCGAGGCCTACGGCAAGGCGCTCGCGCTCAACCCCCTGCACGCGGGGGCTCATAACAATCTCGGGCAGATCCGTGAGCGCGATCGCCGGTTCGAGGACGCTGCGACGGAGTACCGGCGGGCGCTCGACAGTCAGCCGACGCTGCGCATCGCGCGCTTCAACCTCGGACGCATGCTGCTCGCCCAGAATCAGACTGACGCCGCGATCGCCCAGCTCGAGACGCTCAAGGAACCGCGCGACGCCGAGGCGCCCCGCTATCTCTTCGGGCTCGCCGCCGCCCACGTCCGCGCCGGGCATCGCGCCGAGGGCCTGGCGCTCGCCGAGGACGCCCGCCAGCTCGCGCTCCAGTTCGGACAGACCGCGCTCGCTGCCAGCATCGAGCGCGACATCGCCAGTCTGAAATAGCGGTCAGGCTGCGACACATCACCCACCCGAACGATGTCCCGCCTCTCGCTTCGCGCCGCCTCTCTCACGCTGGCCGCGGCGCTCTGCGGCACCCTTGCGCAGGGCAGCCGGCCGGCTGCCATCGGCCCGCTCTTCTCCGACGAGGCCGCGGCCAGCGGTCTGGTGTTTACGCACGTGACCGGCGCGTCAGGCCAGTACTACATGGCCGAGCAGATGGGACCGGGGGGGGCGCTCTTCGACTACGACAACGACGGCGACCTCGATGTCTTCCTCGTGCAGGGCGGTTCGCTGGACGCGTCATCGTCGACGACGTCCACCGGCAACTCGAGCCGCCTGTTCCGCAACGATCTGACAGTCGACCGCACCGGGAAACGGACGCTGCACTTCACCGACGTCACGGCACGCGCGGGGATCGTCACGCACACCTACGGCATGGGCGCCGCGACCGGAGACTACGACAACGACGGCTATCTCGATCTCTACGTGACGGGGTTCGGCCACGACACGCTCCTCCACAACAACGGCAACGGCACATTCTCGGACGAGACCGCCGAGGCTGGCGTCAGCGACCCGCTCTGGAGCACCAGCGCCGCGTTCATCGACTACGACCGTGACGGCGATCTCGATCTCTTCGTTGCGAACTATCTCGACTTCACTCTTGCGGGGAACAAGCAGTGCCGCGACTCGCTCGGCGCGCGCGACTACTGCTCGCCCCGCGCGTATCACCCCGTCCCCGATCGCCTCTACCGGAACGACGGCAACGGACGCTTCACCGACGTCAGCGAGGGCGCCGGGATCCACAAGGCCGACGGCGCCGGCCTCGGCGTCTCGACCGGCGACTACAACGGCGACGGCTGGCTGGACCTCTTCGTCGCCAACGATGCCACCCCGAATCAGCTCTGGATCAACCGCCACGACGGCACGTTCACCGACGAGGGGCTGATCTCCGGATCAGCCGTCAACGCTTCCGGCAATCCCGAAGGCAGCATGGGCATCGCCTCCGGCGACTACGACAACGATGGCGACGAGGACCTCTTCGTCACCAACATCGTCGGCGAGACGTTCGCGCTCTATGCCGGCGACGGTCACGGCGCGTTCGAGGACGTTCGGGTGAAGAGCGGACTGGCGTCGCCGACGGCCGCGTTCACCGGCTTCGGCACCGATTGGTTCGACTATGACAACGACGGCTGGCTCGATCTCTTCGTCGCCAACGGCGCCGTCAACGTGATGGAGAGCCAGCGCGGACAGTCCCGGCCATTTCGCATGCTGAATCAGCTGTTTCGCAACACCGGCACGGGACGGTTCGACGAGACCTCCAGGGCGGGGGGCACGGCCTTCACGACGGGGGACATCAGCCGCGGCGCCGCCTTCGGCGATATCGACAACGACGGCGCGGTCGACCTCGTCGTCACGACGAACGGCGGCCCCGTTCGCCTCCTGATGAACCGGGCGGCCACGCGGAACGGGTGGCTGACGGTCAGCCTCGAGCAGCCGGGCCGGAACCGGCTTGCGTTCGGCGCGCGGGTAGGCGTCGAGCGAAAGGGGCAGCCGACGCTGTGGCGGCGGGTGAAAACGGACGGCAGCTACCTGTCGGCCAGCGACGCACGGCTCCACTTCGGCCTGGGCGGCGTCGCCCGCGTCGATGGGGTCGTCGTCACCTGGCCGGACGGTCCGACGGAACGGTGGCCCGGCGCCGAGGCGAACCGCAGTCTGCGGCTGATTCGCGGTCAGGGCACCGTCGTCCGCTGATGACCGGTGACGCTGTCGGCGTGGGGATCCAACCGGAACGAGACGAAGAAAAACTTTGGAGGCTGCATGCAGACCACGGGGGATCCGACCGCCTGGCTGCTCTACTACTGCCGAGTACGGCGACGGAACGCGCTGTTCGCATAGCAAAACAGGCGCATTTTTCGGGCCTGGTTGTATACAGGGTGTAAAACAGTTTTCATTGACACCCCAGCTTTGCGGGTATGATGTGCGCCACTTGGGGGCCTGGAAGAGCGTCACCGACCGACGCGCGTAGTACGCACGATCACATCGGAGCCGCAGTGGTGTCCACTATCTACACCGTCGCCAAGCGCGCGGGCGTTTCCACCGCCACCGTCTCACGCGTCATGAGCCAGCCGGAGATCGTCTCCCCTGGCACACGGCACCGGGTACTCCAGGCGGTCGAAGACCTGGGTTACACGCCGAACTCGGCCGCGAGGCACCTCCGGACCCTTCGTTCCGGAAAACTGCTGGTCACCGTTCCAGACATCTGCAATCCGTTCTTCGCGCTGATCCTGCAGGGCATCGAGGACGCCGCGCATCGCGACGGTTACGCGGTCCTCCTGGGCGATACGCAGCACGATGAAACGCGCGAGGAGCGGTACGCGCTGATGCTCCGACGCAAGGAGGCCGACGGCCTGATCTTCCTCGGCCATCGACTCCCCGATGCGGCGCAGGCGTTCATCCGCAGCCTGGCGCCCCGGTGCGCGCCGGTCGTCAACAGTTGCGAGTTCAGCACGCGGCTCGGCGTGCCGGGCGTGCACATCGACAACGCGCGCGCAGCCGCCGACGGCATCGAGCATCTGTACCGCCTCGGTCACCAGCGGATCGGCATCGTCACCGGTCCGCTTGCCAGTCCATTGAGCCGCGACCGGCTGCGTGGCGTGAAGATGCGCGCGAAGCTCTCGGGGGCCGAGCACTCGCTGGAGGTGATCACCGGGACGTTCTCGATCGAGTCCGGCGCCGAAGCGGCCGAGCGGCTGCTGTCGATGCCGTCGCCGCCGACCGCGATCTTCTGCTTCAACGACGAGATGGCGATCGGGGTGCTCGAGACCGCCCGCCAGCGCTCCGTGCGCGTGCCTCGCGATCTCTCGGTCATGGGATTCGACGACATCCGGTTTGCCCGGTACGTCGACCCGCCGCTGACGACTATCGCGCAGCCGATGCGGGAGATCGGGGAGGGATCGGTGCGGCTGCTTCTCGACATCCTGCAGGGCCGCACGACGACTCCACAGTCGATCACGCTGCCGCACACCCTGATGATTCGATCGACGACGGCGCCGGTCGGAGTCGCCGCCGAAGCGACAGCGTAGAGCAAGGCCGCTGTCACCTCGACGGCGCGCGTCGGGACGGCCTTACTTCAAGAGGAAGCTCCGGCGCTTTTCGACGAAGCGCTGCAGGCTGTCGTCGGATCCGCTGACGTCCGCCGAGAACGCTTCGGTGCTGTACAACTTCCGCGTATCCAGCTTCACTTCCTCGGCGATGACCGCCTGACGATCGCGGACGGTCGGCCCGAGCGTCTTCCAATCGAGGTGCCTCTCGGCGATGTCGCGCACGTATCCGAGATAGCGCGTGCGGAGCGCCGGCACCGCAAGCAGTCTCGCTCGCAGCGCCTTTGTGGTGTCGTTCAACCCGACGAGCGGATCGAGCTCCGGGCCGCCGCCACCACCGGGACCACCAGGGCCACCGAACCGCCGGCCGCCGCCGTCAGGTCCAGGCGGAGGGAAGCCGCCGGGCGGAGGAAAGCCTCCGGGCGGGCCGAAGCCGGGGCCGGGTCCCCCTGGTCCACGTCCCGGACCGCGCCCGCCGAAGCCCTCTTCGATCAGCGACTCGTTCACGTCGTGCGGGATGACGTGGAAGCGTCCCTTCTCGTCCTCGTAGATGCTGTAGTCGCTCGCGCGCGTCCAGAACCCGTCGCTGTTGACGAGCGCCACGTCGAGCGCCAGGAACTTGAGCGCGCCGTCGACGTCGAGCATCGGCGCGAGCGCCGCTTCGAGCTTCTCGGGCGGCGTCTCGTTCAGGACCTTGAACAGCCGGATCAGATCGGCCCACGACTTGGGGTCGTCCTTGGTCTTGATTTCGTAGACCCGCTTGTAGCTGGCGACGTCGTCGCCGAGATACTCCATGCCGCCGCGTCCGCCGGGACTGCCAGGCACCTTCCAGCGCGCGCCCTTCTCGGTGTGGAAGTTGTCGCGGACGAAATCCTTGTTGAACTGCTGCGCGTTGAGATAAACGCCCCAGCTCTCGCCATTGATCACCACGCGCATGAAGTTGATCTGCGGCGCGGGGATGTACTTACGCGCGATCTCCGAGTAGAGCACGCCGCGCACGAACGTCGGATCGCCGTTCGAGTTCAGGAGGTTCAGCGTCCGGTAGCCGCCGAGCGCCTGCCCTTCGTGGGCGAAGTCGAACGACAGGTTGAGCGACCGCTTCGATCCGGCCGGAACCATGAAGTACGACGACATGCCGCGGAAGTGCACGCCGACGTCCTTGTAGGTGACGCCGTCGACGATCGCCGTGGCGGGCACGTCCACGTCGGTGTTGTTGAAGTCAGCCAGCGCCTGTTCCCAGTCCTTCTCTTCGAACTGCAGGAAGATCGTCCGCAGCGTCGACGGGTCGTAGAGCGAGACGGACGACGGGTAGGTCTTCACGTCGGCCGGCTTCAGCGAGCGTCCCGGCGCGGAGGGCGCGAACCCGCCCCGGCCCCCAGGCCCGCCGCCCCGGCGTCCGCCCCCGGGGGGAAAG
>JADMIO011116449.1_pt1 | contig 64646 bp, 74 predicted proteins | sample 8958161 | NCBI WGS metagenome assembly JADMIO01 (sample SAMN16585339, study PRJNA669376) | soil metagenome | isolation source: Crop rotation soil | place: USA: Cullars Rotation, Alabama | collected 2011 | reverse complement strand
CCGCGACTTCAAGTCACGTGAATTCCAAGCTTCGGATCCCACTGTGCTGGAAAGGAGAAAGATATAAAAAGAAAAATATCTTCGCTGCAATTTTCGCATGAAACTGTTTCTTACAGAATGGCATTCCCCAACGACCAATTACCATACAGGGAATCTGGTGCAAGAGCTTATATAGAGGCTAATAAAGCGGGGATTTTATTAGAACGTACAGAAGCTGCTTATTATTTACGCGGAACTTTCCCGCAGGCAGATGTTTCTGCACTTGTTTCACAAGAAGACATTGCTGCTTTGGAAAAAATGTTCGAAGAGGCCAAACAAAAAGATTCCTTCTGGCGCGTGTCCTTAGACTACGGCTTTCGCCTTTTTATTTTAAAAGCACCGCGCTTAGTGTTAGACGAAACCGGGTTTCATTGGGCAGCCAAAGAGAAGCCAACAAGCACTATAAAAGAAATGCCAACAGAAAGGAGCTTTTAAATGGCTGTTGAGTTAAAAAACCATGGTGTAAACGTGTTGAACTTAGCACTAGAAGAAGCCGCACCTTTACCAGAATTTGATTTTGGCCTGGATGGTAATCCGGACGCAGGAAAATGGATCCTTAAAACACTCAATAAAAACATAGACAAAGGAGAATCGTTTCGCAATTCCCAAATTTTGCGGGATGCAAAGATCATAGACGAACGTTTGTTTGCTTTATTTGGCGCATACTTATCTGCGTATGCGCAAGAAGAGTGGCAGAAGGATGCAAGCCAGGCAACCGTAACAGACTGGACCTTTAAAATGACCGTATCGGGTTTAGAATTTTTTTCCCCCGGCTATAATGCCGCTGCACAAAAAGAAAAATGGGAGTCGTATAGGGACGCAATTGACTTGTATGCTAACGGCTATCTTAGCCTGGGTATTTTAGGTATCGCCACTTTGTTTCCAAAAGAGGTGTCAAATTTAGGAAAAGAACATTTGCCGTTAATTCTGAAATCACTAGCAAGATCACTGGAGGAGGGTAGAGTAGACAAATATGCGTCAATCGCTGCCGGGGCGACTATTATTTATCCGGAACTAAGCCTAGAAGAGCTTATGTTTACAGAAGATGTTTTAAACAAAATAAAAAAAGTTACTAAAACAAAAACCAATTCGGAACTAGCAGTACCGCCTCAGCTAATTTTAGCAAGGAACATATGCCTGATACTAAACAAAAGAGTTGAGTTAGGGAGAGGAAAGTTTGAAGTTTTCGATGGCAAAAGGCAATGGAAAGGGCAACGAACTACCTGGGAAATGCCCACAGAAAGGAGCTTTTAAATGGCTGTTGAGTTAAAAAGCGGCGGTATAAACGTAAATAACATTGTCTTAGAAGAACCTACGCCACAAAAAGCTGTTATTTTAGAAGATATGGTTAATAGTTTACCTAAAAAAGAGCTGATAGATGCGCTCGACGCTAGGGCAGATAAACTTAGAACACTTGAGCTTGCGATGTATTTAGCTATACTTTTCCCGGAAGAGAAAGAGGAGATACGTGCCAAAAGAGATTATTTAGCAGATTTTAGGAAAGGGTACGGTGTTTCCATCAGTCCTTGGGGCAAAGCCACGGCAGTAAAGGGTCTAAGGTTACTGGGTTTCACGGCCTCCGAAGTTCCTCTAGGGCAAAAAACTGCAAAAAGTTGGCAAAAAAGGACGCAGACAGAAGCAAACTACATCGCAATAAGCTTAGCTGCAGCACTAAAATTGGCAGGGTTGCCCCAGGCAGATGCTTTTGTAGAAACAGTTGCAGAAGGGGAACACATTAGACCAGAAGATTTCTTAATTTTTAGTGATTCTACGATGACTTTAAATGCACTTCAGCTTTTTGACTTGAGACTCGCCAGTGAAAAATTATTTAAAAAAGTCGTTATCCCGGCTACAGCGTGGCCTAAAATGTTCGGCTATATACATTTATTAAAAGACGAACTTCCTAGTCTGCGTGTAGATCTCCTTGCCAGACTTAAATTTATATATGCAGATAGCGTAAACATAACCAACGAGGAAATTAAAATTACGATGAATAAGCCAGAAAGTATAGAAACACTCCCCATGCCAACAGAAAGGAGCTTTTAAAATGGCTGTCGAATTGCATGACAGAAGCACAATAAACGTAAACAATCTTGTACTAGAAGAAAAACCATTTCGTTTTAAAACCGCCGGGCTTATAGATACAGAAGATGTAGAAAATATTAGGGAGCACCTGCAACGAAATGCATACCATCTAGAGACAGCTATTTGCCTGGCAGGATTAAAAATAATAGGCGAAGAACTAAAAGACGAAGAATATCTTAACTTCTTAAGAAAACGCCTGCATGCAAAAAAAAGAGAAATAGGAACGCCTTGGAGCGGAAGGGATTTCAGCAGAATTGGGTATGCAGAATATACGGAAGTTGCTGCGCTTTTTAAATACCTTTACCCGGAAGAATTTAAAAAAATAAATATAAGGCAGGGTCTTGTAGGGACGGATGAAAACAACTATAGCAGGAAAATGGCGGCAAATTTTCTTTTACCGGACGATAAAAAATTTGCGCTAGACGCGCAAGATGCCTCCTGGTTAAGACAAAAATCCCAAGAATATTATGGGTACAAAGAGCCGTATTACCGTGCAATCTACATGGTAAGTTATTTAGCATATGCAAGGTTATTAGACCCACAGGGCCATGTGCCTATGAGCCAAGAAAAATGGCTACATTGCTGGGACGAATTGTTAAGAGTTAAAGAAATGAAACATTGGAGGGCGTTTTTCGAATTGGTTACGCCAATGACTATTCTTGCTGCCGAAGATGTTTATTACCAAGACGGTGAATTTTCTCTTAAAATGCCAGACCATAAAGAAGAAGAGTTAGTTATGCCTCACGAAAGGAGTTTTTAGATGGGCGTAGAATTAAATACGCAAAAAATTGATGTTTTTAGTCTTTCCATTACAGAACCCAGCGAAAGAAACTTAAAATTTGACCCTCAAAGGGACTTATCGCGGGATTTTTGGTTAGCAATGGAAAAAACTAAGTCGCTTACGATTAGCCAAAAAGCAGCACTCGCCAGAGACCTTAAGATTTTTGCCCCTCACAAGTTAGAGGAATTTGGAATTACAGAGCCAAACTTTGCAGACATAATCCCCGAGCACCCTAATTTTGGTTTGGATAATATTCCGTTTAACATTCGGGCAGAAATTGCTGGGTACAACGTTGCCTTTCCGGGCTTCCGGAAACGAGTATTTAGTGAGATTACATTCAGCCGCAACCATTTAGCGGAACCTAATTTTATATTCGAAGGAACAAGGAGTATCAGCTGGCAAAGGATAGGCATGTTTCCGGAAGAATTAGATAAACTTAGACCACACTATATAGATTCAATAGCCCTCAAGAAAGATTTCGAAAAAGAAAGCGTTTACGGCAAGGCGTATGCTGCCGCGATGTTCCGACTTGTGTATCCAGGCACTTTTAGTCACTTAACACTCGATGAGCATTTTTGGGAAATAGCTAAAGGCATTCTGGATTATCACCTATCTCCACCCTCAGCGACCGTGAATAACTTTCCATGGAATATGATGTGCCAACTAGCGCGCGATTTAACAATAATCTCTGCTCACCGTGGCGAAATTACAAAAGAAGGCATAGTAATAGAATTGGAAAAACCACAGGACGAGTCTGGTGCATCCCCTTTACCTCACGAAAGGAGTTTTTAGGTGGGAGTAGATTTAAGGCAAGAAGGAGTTAACGTTTTCAACTTTGTGGTAGAACCATACCACCCGGAGTATTTCGATGCGCGGAAGTTACTCACTCAACGAGAATTTAACGCGGCAGCAAAAGAGTTAAGCGGTAATTTAAATACAAATTATTTTGACTACCCAACCCTAGAAGCTGCAATTGCCCTGAAACGCCTAGATAGACAAGCGCTAGTAATATTTATGGAAAACAGCAGTGATAAGTTAGAAAAAATAGTTGCAAATATGCGCCCTTACGCTAACAGCGCGAATTTAAATCTGCGCTATCTTGCCACATGCCGCGAAATCATCCCAAGCGCATACGTGGCAGCAATTGTTGCTATCCAAAAAACACAATTTAACGCGCCGGAAAGGTTGCGCGAGCGCATAGAAATCGATCTTACTGACCCTTTTTATGAGAATGCGCTAGAAAGCCTAGTTTTATTTAAAACGGCTTTCTACTGGGAAAATCTGGGAAGTTTAAGGATAGAACAAGAAGCGCAGATTGCACAATGGCTGGAACTTAAGGGCGAACAGCTTGTAAATGCCAAAAATGGAAATGTACCTGCATTTGCAAAACAAGCGGCCTACTATTCCATAGTTTCGCCCCACAACAAACCTTTCGTTGCTGATTTTTTTTCACAACTTGATATAGCCGAATTATTTTCTTTTCTTAAGCGGACTAAGTCTTATAAAGACCTACTTTCGTTACTAAACAGTCTGCAAATAATTAATTCCCAAAAAATAGAATTCACAGAAGAGGGTATGCATATAGTAATGCCGCCAGAAAAGCGTATACGGCAAAACAACGACATGCCAGCAGAAAGGAGCTTTTAAATGGGAGTAGATTTAAAAGAACAAGGTACAAACGTTTTTAACCTAACAATTCCGGAAGCCCCACACAAAACCCTGGATGTTGCTAGTCTTGTTCCAGAATACGCTTGGGATCGTTTCACTTCGGAGCTGGGCAGGCTTCAAAACTCCAATTTTAATACCTTTTTAGAAATGTACATGCACTTGGCAGTAGTAGAAAGGTCCCGCTTTAGTAAAGAACACGACGCTTGGTTTATAAATCAACACCCTAGACATCAAGAAAACATGCAAAACATAGTACGGTCCCCCGGTGCTTATCTTTTGGGAAATCTCCCTTATAAAATTGCCTTTGGGGACATTATAAAAATACCGACTCTAGATGGAACAAGAATAAGACGTGCCAAAAAAGAAGCTATGAGAGATGCAAGCGACGCCGATTCATTTTTAAGTAGACGCCTAGAAGATCGCATAAAAAATCTCCGTTACTTAATTGCGTATTCCCTTGAAGCACCCGACGAAAGCCAAATTGTACAGTTAAATAGAGAAAAATTATCTCTAGATATTACAGACAATATATTAAACGCAGAAACAAACGACCTTTTAAATTATTTTTGCTACCTAAAACTATATTTTGGCGAAGATCTTGCCAGCCCGGATTTAAAACAAGCAGTTATTTCTCGCGGAGTTGAGTTTTTAAAAAGTATTACAAGTAATCCCAACTTCCTGCTATTAGAACAAGCAGCGCGGGTAATGTTTGCGATAAAAGTTATCGCTGCAGAAGAGGCTGTTTTTACTCCAAAAGGCTTAGATTTAATAATGCATAAAGATGATGTTATGCAAGAGACGGTGCTTCCGTTGGAAAGGAGCTTTTAAGTGGGCGTAGATTTAAAAGAACAAGGCACAAACGTTTTTAATTTAACACTGGAAGAGCCCAAAAAGGAGCCTGAAATAGTTTTTAATCCGACAGAGGAATTACTAACGGTCTTAGAACGATTTAACTCGATAGAAACATTAGTTGCCGCTAAGCTTTTTAAACCGGAAACCATTGACACATTCAATAGGAATAGCTCAACAAAAGTTTTAAATTATTTAAAAAACGAATTGAGAAAAAAGAAAACTAAGGGGCCTTCTGAATTCGCTAATACATTTGTAGATTGCATACAAATTTATCCCGAATATTTTTGTAATGTTAACCCGGAGGACATTTACCCACTGTTTAAAAGGGATTTGGTATCTTCGATTGACACGCTTGCACCACAATCCGACCCGGGCTTTTTACTAAGGACATTAGCGAATCATAAAATTATGTATCCCGGCAAAGAATTTCTACGTGACCCAGAAAAATACAAAGAGTATTTTAGAGAAGATATAGAGGATTTGCTGGAAGAGCGTGTAATACACGTGGCAGTTGAAAACATCTTCTACTGGAACGTGCTTTTCCCTCAAGAAACAATACGACCTACAGACGAGGCTTTGCGGGAAGCTAGAGAGTTTCTATCTAAACTCATAGAGTTGCGCGCGTATCCGCATGCATGCCAACTAGCAGTAAATTTGTATTATGTCACCAGCGGCAGAATCGAAGTTGGCACAAGTGGCTTAGTTTTGAGCGAAGAAAAACCAGTTTTAGCGCAAGTTGCAGCAATGCCAGCAGAAAGGAGCTTTTAAGTGGGCGTAGATTTAAAAGAACAAGGTACAAACGTTTTTAATCTGACAGTAGAAGAGCCAAAAAGGGTGTCTGGAATAATTTTCAATCCGACAGAGGAGCTAAAAACTGTTTGGGAAAAGGTTACAAGCGGAAAGACTCGCTCGTTAGAGGTTCTAGTTGCCGCAAAGCTTTTTAAGCCCGAGATTTTTGACATATTAAATAGGCGCAGCCCCACAAAAGTTTTAAATTCTTTAAAAGAGAAATTAAGAAAAAAGAAATTTAACGGGTCTTCATTTGCAATAGTGTATGTAGATTGCATACAAATTTATCCCGAATATTTTTGTAATGTTACGCCTGAAGAAGTTTACCCCCGCTTTAAAATTGATCTTGTTTCTGCTCTTGACGATCTCGCGCCACAATCCGATCCAGGCCTTTTCGCAAGGGCATTAGCGCATCATAAAATCATATATCCCGGCGAAGAATTGCCACACGAACCAGAAAAATATAAAGAATACCTCAGAGAAGAAATAACGGATTTACTAGATGAGGGCGTCGTAGTAGCGGCAATCGAAAACATTTTCTACTGGAATGTGCTTTTCCCAAAAGAAACAATGAGGCCTACAGACAAAGTATTGCGAGAGGCTAAAGAGTTTTTGAATCAATTTATAGAGCTAGGCGATTATTCAACTGCATGCCAGTTGGCAATTGATCTGTATTATGTAACAAGTGGCAGAGTCGAAGTTAGCAAGAGCGGCCTAGTAGCTTTGCCCGAAGAGGAAAAACCAATTTTTCAACAACCTGCGACAATGCCAGCGGAAAGGAGCTTTTAAATGGCTGTAGATTTACTAGAAAGAGGCATTAACGTTAACGATTTGGTAATAGAAGAGCCAACAAAAGAAACCGGCAATTTTTGGCAAGCGGACCAGCAGGCTTTGCTGGGCTATGTAAATGGGGAACTGTTAATGGCTAGCGAAACCATGCTCTGGGACTATTGGTGGAAGTACGCAATTCTCTTTAATAGCACAAAGCAAGTATTGTTAGTGCGGGGCGCGCTCGAGGAACATTCTCGACTACGAGATTATAAACGTCCAGAATTAGCAGCTGTATGGGCGCAGTATTTTGGCGATACGCCCCTTAAATTTTCCGAAGAAACTAAAGATGCGTGGAACTTCCGCCTCAAGAAAGATTTTGAAGAACAGCTTACAGCAGAAGAAACATTGAGAGCAGATGCCAAAATGTGTGTAGTTTTCCCGCAATTATTACAAGAGGTTGGCATATCCCAACCTCACGACAGATTTTTTAAAACAGTAGAAAACAAAAGAGTATACCTTGGCACAAGGTTGGCCGCGGCACAGGCGATGAGGCTTATGTTTCCAAATATAGACGTTAGAAAGTATTTCACAACAGAAGAAATAGAAACACTAAGAAACAGTTACTACGCTTCCAGGGAGGAAAACAATTACTACAAGATGCTGGACTATGCTTTTAACTACGCACTTATCTGCGCAAGCAAAGTTATAGTAGACCAAAACGGGGTAAGGTTAGAAGGCCTGGATACAGCTACTAATATAAAGGAAGCAAGCTTGCCACAAGAAAGGAGCTTTTAATGGGCGTGGAATTAAAAGAACAGGGCGTTAATGTTTATAGTTTGGCAATAGAAGACAATACCAGAAGATTAACGTTTAACCCGTACGAAGATTTAACAGAAGACCAAATAGCAGATGTTCTTACAGATGTCTGGCTCGACGAAAGGTACATGGACTTCTACGAAGAAATTTGTATGGCAACGGCTGTTTTACCTAACGACTTAGAGGCTATTAGAGGTATTGGGCATTACGATCTTTTTAAAGAACATCACAGCTGGTCTTACGTAAGAGACTTAAGTAAAACTGCGGCTTTTAAATTGCTTTATCCGGAGCAGCTCAAAAAAAATATCCGCGTACCTAACGGGCATCAATTTTCAACCTTCTTATACACTATACTTAGCACGCCACAAATAAAAGAAGCCGTTTGGCTAAAAATTATTTCCCCGGAACTTTACGAAGATTCGATAAGTGTGGTGGACAGAAGCACATACGACCATATTTTGGAACTCACAGAAAAGGGTGATATTCTGACCGCTGCTTATTTGCGCTTAGCCCTACCGCAATTTTACAAAAGGGAAGATTTGTTGAGTGAAAAAAATATTCGCGATTCGCTGGACGCTTTAAAGTTCTGGAACTCCGACACTCTTTCTTACCTAGAGCTAGCCTTCTCGCTATCTGTTGTTTTGGCACAAACTGCTGACATTAATGACGAGGGAATAAAAATAACACAGCCGGAAGAAGTACTAAACTACGAAATACCTATTTTACCCCACGAAAGGAGCTTTTAAATGGCAGTCGAGTTAAAAACTACAGAAACTAATGTCCATAATTTAGTAATTGCGGAACCTGAACCATTCATTACAAAGAAAGACGAAATAAAATCGTTAATCAGCAAAGAAAGATGGCAAAAGTTTGCAGCGAACGTATTAAGCGGTAATGCGTGGTGGTCCAATGAAATTTGGGCGCTCAAAACTTTTATGCCGGAGACCATAGAAAATTTAGACGTTGAAGCAAGAGCCGTTATTAGTGGTATCACCATGCATAAAATTTGGCTTGCGTGTAGCGATAAAGACTTGCCTAACGAAATACCGGGTGTTGTCATTAATGAACTCAATGGTGCAATCGTTACGCCCCGGCATTCCCAAATAGAAGAAATTTTTACAACAGAAACACACAACTCTCTACAGGTATGGCTTAACCAGAGGCTGAAAGAATGGAGCAGAAGGGGTGCCTGGGGCCTTTACATGACATCGGCTGTATTGAAAAAAATGCTATATCCAAATACTCCCATTCCCGAAATAGAAAATGTTAAAAACCAGTTAGATAACTACGTTGCACAAAGTGTTGGCGATTCTGTTTATTGGAAAGTGTTGTTTCCCGAAGAAAAGCTTCCCCGCGACCAAAGCAAATATATAAAAGAAGCTTGCGATGTATTAAAAGTAAATGGAGACCCTTCCTTTGGATCGCTACTTTTTGACGTTTACTTCCTTAGTGCAGACAAGATAACTGCAGACATTAACGGTTTTCATGCAGAGTTTAAAACAGCTGTAGTAGCCCCGCCGGAAACACCCATGCCCCACGAGAGGAGTTTTTAAATGGCCATAGAATTGGCAAAAGAGCAAACAAGTGTATACAACCTTAGCATTCCAGAACCAAGGAAAGTAAAATTGCTGCCGATAGAGCTGGAAGCAGAAATAACAGAAGAAGACAAAGACAACATGCGCCAACGCCTACAAAGGCTTAGCCCTTTGGATGCTTCGCGCATGATGGTAGCAATGTTTGTAATAGATAATTCTTTCTTCCCAAGATACGAAAAAATGCATGGCGAACATCTACCCACAGCTTTCCATAAACAGCTGGAGTTAATCGCTGTCGAAGGCGCTCAAAAGGCAATATATGGTGAACATTTTCGCCCCGCGATGTTTTTTAACGAAGTTTGGGAAATAGAAAAGTATTTGATACACCCAACTATCGCTAGGCTAACAAGTGCCGATGAAGGAATTATTACTATGTCTAAACAGCTAGATATGTTATTAAAGTTCAAACTTTTATTTCCAGAAGATTACGGAGGAAATTTTAAAGACATATCCAATTTAGTTGCTTCGCTAAAAAAAACTATAACTGAAAACTTACCAGACCAGTTAATAATGTTTTCTTTAGAACTAGCAGCAAATACAAAATTACTATATGGGGCAAATTTTTTAGAACAAGAACAACTAGACCAATTATTTTCCAGAGGGATCGAATGGTCTAGGAAACTGAAAGGTGAACACAGATGGGGAGATTTTGCAGAAACTGCCTCTTTTTTAAAAATACTTATGGCCGAAAAAACAGAAATCACAGCAGACGGTTTAAAAGTTTTTATGCCGGGTAAGTATTTAGAAGACAACACCGACCTCCCGATGCCAGCAGAAAGGAGCTTTTAAATGCCAGTGGAATTAGTAGCAAAAGGAACTAAGGTTTTCGATATGGTTATAGGTGAACCTGCGCCTGTGCGTGATGTACTTAAAGAATTCAGAGAATTAATCGACCCTAAAAAATGGCAGGAAATTTGTCATTTTGCCTTAGAAAAACAAGATACAAATGCCTTACTCTTAGTAAGGTTATTAGATCCAGACGTCCTAGATACCTTGGACCCCGATTCTGCGAGGCGTAAGCTTATAGATTCCCTGGGAACATCCCTGAAATTAGAAATGGACGGTTTCGTAAATGCCGATTTAAAACTGCAGGAGTTTTGTGATCAGTACACAAGATTAGTCATGTGCTTCCCTAAAGAATTCAGGGCTCCGAATGTAATAAACCGCAACTTTCGTGGCAGGTCTCTGTTTGGCAGTATCGAGAGTGCCCTAAATAAGAATATGTCTTCCGAAAACTGGATGGTATACCTGGACTTGCTCGCTGCGCGCCAAGCTATATTTTTTTATGACTACGACTTTTACCCTATGTCGGGCGAGGACAGCCCGCGCGTAAATATTGCCGAAGAACTAAGCAGGGCACCGGTGGCCAGAGTAAATAGCATGATAAATTGGAAAATCGTTTACCCAGAATACAATGTGCCTATAGATGCAATGCAACTTAGACAATACTCCCTTGAAAGCTGGGAACAGGCGATTAGTTATTTAAAAAAACCAGGAGACCAAAACATAGACCGTGCCTGCGATTATCTTTTAGATAATATTATGCTTTCTGCCAAAACGATCACTTTAGGAAAAGAGGGGCTAAAATTAGAATTTCAACAGGGTATAGAAGCTACACCAGAAAACCCTAAATTACCGCACGAAAGGAGCTTTTAAATGCCAGTAGACTTAAAAGACGGGCAGACAAATGTGTACGACTTGGCCCTAAACAGCATAGAGCAACCTTCGCTAAACCCGGATGCATTTCTTACCCCACTGAAATGGCAGAAAATTTTAAGCCATGTTTCTACTTTGAGAAGAGTGCATGCCAAAGATTACGCTGCTACGGTTGCGTGGATAAAACTTCTTTCTGCCGAAAATTTCTCGTGTATAAGTTTAAATGAAGACCTGGTTTTAGAAAGCTTCAATCCACAAAATATGTTAGGGCAAGAACTTATATATTACGGGCAGGACGCGCTTCCGATAAAAATTTTATTTCCAACCCGTCCAGAATTTTTAGAACCTGGCGAATCTTGGACAGCAATAGTCAGGGCTCATAATCAGTATCTCCAAAACGACGACCCAAATAGTTACATTGCCGAAGCTCTTGCGTATTTAAAGGTAATATTCCCAGAGCGAATGCACGATATTAACTTACGCAGCGTCCATCTTAAGAATTTTTACGAAAAATTAGCAGATTTTGTACCCAGACGCCCCCACTTTTTTGTAAGCCGCCTTGCAGCACTCAGAATTTTAGATGAAAATTATAATTACAATGTGCCTGCAGAAATGGTAGACAGTTGTTTTTCTTACCTAGCCGATTGCGAAAAACAAGAGTCTTGGGAAGAAATTGTGTCTTCTGCACTAGACATGAAAATAATCGCTGCAGAAAAAGTTACAGTTACAGCAGAAGGGCTGCAAATAATAGACAAACCCGTGCCAAAAAATGTTAATTCTTTACCCCATGAAAGGAGTTTTTAAATGCCAGTCGATTTAAAAACAGAAAGAACAAACATACACGAATTAGTTATAGAGGCGCCAGCCTTAGAACCAAAAATAATCTTTGAGCCGGAAAGAGACATCCCGGAAAATGTGTGGCGTGATTTGGAAAGGGTTTCGAAAAGTAACGTTGTTGGAAAGTCGTGGTTAGCGGCAGCTCTCAAAATCGTCGCGCCTCACAGATTAAAAGATTATGGAATAGTAGAACCTACGAGGGGGGACTTTGATAGCTATAGGGGAGGCGATCTCACAATTACAGATGTGCTGCAGAGGATTGCTGAATATAATATTGCCTTTCCTGGCTTAAAAGAAAAACTGTACCCTTACGATGCCCTCTCTCTTAAAAACCCTCTCGCGTTTCCAACAAACGACGTATGGATATCCGGCCCAAAGGTTTGGGAAGCCATCGGCCTAGATTACGAGGCTGTAGACGGCATCCGCAATTCTGTAGATTGGGCAAATGCTATCTGGCAATACTCGTATGAAGATGAAATCTTTAGTAAGGCATACGCTGCAGCACTCGCCCGGTTAATTTTCCCAGACACTTTTCGCAGCATCAAACTAGAAAATAAATTCTGGGAAGAAGCCAAAAGAACTGTACGAGAAGGTAGGGGTACGTCCCCTATAGATAAAGCTTCCAACACCATTGGTTTTGCAAAAAATTTAGTAATTATTGCGGCGCACCGCGCAGAAGTAACACCAGACGGCCTAGTTATAGATTTGCAACCTCCGGCAGAAGATTTGCAAGAAGATTTAAAAATGCCTACGGAAAGGAGCTTTTAGGTGGCTGTTGACTTAAAAACAGAAAGGACAAATGTTTTCGACCTTGCGGTTCCGGAATATGCCGTAAAACGGGGGCCTATGTTTTTACCGGAAAGGGATATTCCACCCCAAGACTGGGCGCGTTTAACAGCTAGATTAGAATTTTTAAAAAATAGCAATACGCATCTCAATACATACCCACTAGACCTAATGCAGGCGTATTTTTTATTTCCAGAGCGTTTTAACCTTGCAGAACTATATAAAGACGAAAAAGTTCAGAAACTTATGCGCTACAGGGTGGAGCAAGCTAAAAATAACCACAACTACAGGGATTACCTGGAAGAAGCAATGCCGCTAAGATTGTTATTTCCACAAAGCGAAGACAATTATTATCATGTTCCGCTAAAGCATTGGGATGATTTAGAAGAGTCTTTAGAAAGAACAATCCAAGAGCTCGAAAGCCCTTTTACAATAATTGTCTCTCACCACCTACAAGGCCTTGAAACACTGGTCGCGTTTAAGGCAATTTATCCAGCAGATTTTAGACAAAAGATTTCTTCTACAACAGTAGAGCAAAACATGAAAAAAATCGGCTCTGGTAATTTTACTGATTTCGATTTGTACCGTTATATGGCATGCAGACGCTTACTATTCCCAGAAGATAATCATAGAGACAAAATAAATTGGGACGATGCAAAGAACTTCCTAAAGATCTACTCTGAAGGAGATTATGGCCTTTTTATAGCTGCTGCTTTTTATCTAAAAGTATTAGCTGCCGAAAAAGTTACACTAGACGAGAACGGACTAAAAATAGAAATGAAATCATCGCCGCAAGTAAGCAATGAACCGGCACCAATGCCTGTGGAAAGGAGCTTTTAGGTGGCCGTCGATTTAAAAGCAGAAAGAACAAATGTATTCGAATTAACAATTCCAGGTGAGGAACAATTTACGCCGATTTTTATTGCCGAAAATGAAATTTCCAGTGAGCAGTGGATAAAAGTTTTTAAAATACTTAATGAATTTAACCCGAAAAACTTTGCCGCGAGACCAGAAGGAGATAGCTACACCTGGTGTGCTTGCATAAACAATATACATACCATAGCACCAGAAAGGTTAAAAGATGTTAGGCCAACTAAGGAGATGAAAAAATTTCTTGCGTCTCCGTACAAGACAGACAGCACGTGGGCAGCCGTTGACCTGTTTTTGGCGCTTCGTAATTTGAATCCGGAAAAAGCAGACGAAATAGGTATGGTGCAGGAGGCTCAAGAGCGAACGAAAATAGAAGCTTTGCGTCAAAATGGAAGCTTTAGCACTATGGTAAAAGACCTCGCGGTCTATAAAACTGCAGGCTGGTTAAGTGATGTTTCGCTAAAAGCAGAAGAAGTTACATGGCTTAAAAAATACCTCGAAATCCAAGACAATCCACTGTGGTTTCTTTTAACAGCTTCTGCAGCGCGTGTAGTTGCCCCAGAAGAATTTGCCACATTGCCTATTACAGCAGAGAAATGGGATTGGCTTAAGAGCGGGGCAAGAGAACTAATGGTGGAAAATCTAAATATAGCGCAAGTTAACGACTTTGTTGGTTTTATGGCCGATGCGGCAATTGTTGCGGCAAAAAACGTGCGTATCACAAAATTTGGCGTAGAAATTTCTCCAAGAACGCCAGAGTCGCAGTGGACACCAGAAGTACCCATGCCAACCGAAAGGAGCTTTTAATGGCCGTCGACTTAAAAACAGAAAGAACAAACGTAAACGACCTTACGATAGAAGAACCCCCTAGCCATTTTGTGTTTGGAAAAGACTTAATAATATCTCGCGCGGAATCGGAAAATATGCAAAATGCTGCACTAGAGATAGCGCAAAGGGGAGAACTAAACTTTCTTGATTATGCTTACTATTTTAAAGTTCTCTTTAAAGACTCAGACCTGTTAAACGCAGAAGAAAAAAGCGAAGCAGCCGATTACGTGCGTGGCGAAATAGACGGTTCGCGCGGTACGCTTGTTTCCACACCAACACAGCTTGGGCACCTGAAGATAGTTGCGCCGGATACTTTTAAAGACCTAGAAAAATTATTGGATGTAGAGCAGATGTGCAAAGGCTTGGCAAGCACCCCATTTGCAAGCAGGCTAAAAAGCTTCCGGTTAGCATTCCCGGCGATTTTTGAACAGATAAAATTTGAACCTGCCACAATAAACCCGGTTTTAAGACCAGGAACGATCAATGCGTTGGATGCAAGGGCAAGGTATTTAGAAACGCTCAGGCTTTGTTTTCCAAAAAAAAGATATCCCCAGGTTTTTAAACCAGAAGACATAAAATTTTTAAAAGACAACTATGAAATTAACAAGAAAAAGGGTGAGTGGGCAGCGGCGCTAGAAGATGCATACCATGTAGCGATTATTACGGCAGAACGTGTAGTTGTGGACGAGGAGGGCGTGCATTTAATAATGGAAAAAGAAGAAAAAACAGTAAACATGCCCACCGAAAGGAGCTTTTAAATGGCAGTCGACTTAAAAACAGAAGGCATAAATGTTTTTAATTTGACGTTAGAGGTGCAAAATCCACTAGGCTTTGTGTTCAGGCCAAAAGAACATCTTAAGCCGGAAGAAGTACAAGAAATTACAGATTGGCTCACCATTACGGAAAGTTATAGCGCAAGGTTCTTTGATTCTCTTTCTCTCGCCCAAACATTACTAATGATGCCCTTTCTGCGTGAAAACGGCTCACTCCCATTGGCCAAAAAAAACGAAGAGCGCTTAACTAATGCTTGCAATGATTTTAGGCTAGACGGGCAATTTCCGCCTTATCTTCCCGAATTAAAAATAATTTTCCCAGAAGCTGCGAAAGCATTTATTAAAAAGATGCTACCGCAAGAATTTAATAACAGAAAAAGTAGCATGTTTAGCACAGACGGGTCTTTAGAAGAATCCACAGCAATTGCGGCAATGTATAAAGCCGCCTTCCCGGAATGGTTCGAAGGTTTCAACCGTACGGCAACGGCTAGTAAAGTGCCGGGCGAAAGCACGTACGACACTTTAAAAAACGCGGCAAATCTTCGCATAATTTACGAAGACAACTTAAGCTTAGAAGGGATAGGTACACAAGATATGTACAAACTTTACACGCAAATGGGCAACTTTACGCCTTATGAAAAAATAAATGCTGCATTTGCGCTAACAGTGCTTTCTGCAGATAGGCTGGATTTTTCTACGGGAGTAATGAAAATAATTTTGCCGGAAAAAGTGGGAGATAACCAAGTGCCTAACATGCCGCACGAAAAAAGCTTTTAAATATAGCCTCAAATTAACTAGCTTTTAGCCTCACTCTATGATAAACTATCGGCCTAGATCTGCCTACTTGTATGGGAATAGAACTTACAAAAGTGCTAAATGTTAACAGCCTTGTAATAGAAGAACCGCCACAAAAACAGGTTTTGCCTTTCGACCCAAATAGAGATATTACAGAGGAAGATTTCGAAATATGGGAAACGTTTAGGGAGGCAGAAGAACGTACGGGCGCTTATTTAAAAATTGCTACAGGTAAGAGTGCGGCAGATTTAAATATTACAGAACCGGACTGGCCAGAACTACGCCACAGGCTTAAAGAAGCGTTTTGGGGCAACACCCGCTCTACCGAGTATGTACGCTTAGTCGCAGAATACAATACATTGTTTCCAGGCGCAAAAAAATATCTAATAACAACCAACAGAAAAGAACAAAAATATTTTTTAGATTTAAGCAAAAGCAATTATCTGCGATGGGTGGATGCCTTCACTATGGTTGGTCTTTTCGCAAACGAAGAAACACCGGCCCAATTAGTAGAAGCAGACGAAGAACTAAAACAAGACATGCTTAGAGCCTGCCTTAAGCATAAAGATGCAGGCGATGAAACCACAGAACAATTAGAGGTGGCTGCTAACATAAAATTAATTTTTCCGGAAACGGCATACGAAGAAATGGGTGTAGATGCAGAATTTTGGCAAAAGCTGCGTACGTATCTGGAAAAATGCAGGCAAACTGCAGAAGTATCCGATTTTTTTGGTGCAGAGCCTTATTTTAGGTATTTAAGGAATGCAGCAGTTCTTTCTGCATCTAAAATAACAATAGACGGAGAAGGGATTCAACTCTTTCACAATCTACGGCAAATGCCGGAAAAAAGTATGCAACTACCCCACGAAAGGAGCTTTTAATGGGAGTTAACCTAGAACAAGGCGGGACAAATATCTTTAATCTGGTATTAGATGAACCAAAAGTAGCCTCCAAACAGAAAAAAGATCTAATTTTTGACCCATTAAAAGCGATAAAAGATCATTGGTTTATGATCAGCCTTCATATATCCTTTGAGGGTGCTTTTGGTTATGGAGCAGGAAGTACCTCTCGCAAGATTGCAAGTATAAAGATACTATCTCCGCGCCTAATGAAAGATTTTGTCCAAAATTCAAAAGCCGGCAAAGAAAGAGGCAGAATAGCACTATATGAAATAGCAAGTGAATTTGAAGAAGGCAGTGCAAAAAAGGGTTTTAGAAACCTTATGTATGCTGCGACAATTTTTGGAGGTTTACCCCAGAATGTAAAGGAACTATCCGAAGGCCACAGAGAGACGGTTGTTTTGGAATTAAATAATCATGTGGCAACAAATAATTTTGAAGAACTTACGGCAGAAGAATTAATTGCAGAAGCAGACGATTTAGTATTGTTAAAGTTCGTATCGCCGGCAGCGTTCGTACATGCTTGTGAAGATAACCCTACAATAAAAAGCTCCATTGAGTCTGCGCTAAAAGGATCCGAAGAAATGCAGTTATCGCAAAGGATTAGGCTTTCTGCGCGGTTCCGTCTATTGTTTACGGCAGATTTCGAAAAACTAGAATTTGATAAACAATTCTGGGCAGATGCAGCGAAGATATTCGAAGTAGACACCAAAGAAGATTCTAGCTTGCCATATAAACTACTTGGCATTGCAACAGACTTAAGAATTATTGCGGCAGAAAACGCGCAATTGGGGAAGAGGGGAATAACTGTATGGGATTCTAAGCCAGAGCAACAAGCCATACACAAACTACCAACAGAAAGGAGCTTTTAATGATAGAGCTTTGGGGGTCTGCAACTAATGTCCATGCGCTCGTGATAGAAGAACCCAAGAGTACTAGCAGATTATTTATTCTGGAACGTGATGTTACAGATGCAGACCTTGGAGCAATCGAAAAATTCGAAGAAGAAATTTTTAGTGATACGGGTACAATGTATTCTGCCAATTATTTCGAATTAGTAAAGTTACTTGCATATGAAAAAATTGTAGGACTGCATATTGGTAGGTCCCGCCCAGGTTACAAACAAAAAATAAAAAATCTGCTACAAAACATTGAAAGAAATTTAAGAGCATACTCGGGTAACGGAATTTCCTACACTATCACTACTGCATATCTTATTTACATAGGGGAAAAAAGAGAAGTAATAAAGCCGGATATCGATTTGGTTAGAACAGGCCTCAAACAAAATAGAAATTATACGCCGGATTTACAGGACTATAACTTTTATCCAGCAGCAAAATTTTTATATCCCGACGAAGGGGAATTTCAACTTCTGCCCGAAGAAGAAGCACATCTAAACCAAAAGATATCTTATGCAATGGGAGCAGACCCTCAGGATTATTGGCAAGCAATATCTTGTGCGGCAATATTGCGAATAATGGGTAAAAATCCCCACCTTTCTCTAAATTCAGAAGCGAAAGAAAAAATTTCAGCAAAAATAGAACATTACCGGGCACTTGCAAATTACAGATCCTTTATGACATTTGCTGCTAATTTAACAGTTTTGTCGGCAGACAGAGTAGAAATTACAAAAGACGGTCTGATTTTAAAAAGTCCGGATATTAATACAATAAAATTACCAACAGAAAGGAGCTTTTAATGGGGGTAGATTTAAAGGAAAAAGGTGTAAATGTTTTTGGCCTTTCTATTATGGAAGCGCGACCGGCCTGGTTTAGCCCCTCGGATTATATTGGTAAAGCAGAAATAGACCATCTAAGCTCTATTGAAGAAATTTTAAAGAATTCAGCAGGGTTGTATGTACAACTTTTGGCATTTAAAAAAATATTAGGTTTAGATCACGATGATTTAAGCCCTACTCTTGTTAATAAAATACAGGCCAGAACTAACGAATTAAGTGCGGACGCGATAGAACTAGTTGGCTATGCCAGCTATGTGTTGGGAAAGGGCGCTAACCCTTTTGGTTTAAAAATAGAAGCTGCGAAAAGAGTAATGAAGGGAGTAAGATCGGTACCATTGGCTGCGAGAAACTATAACCTCTACCTGGCTCTAAATCTTTTATTTCCGCACAAGGATAACTTTAAGCCTACTCGCACAGAGATTGAGTACCTAAATAATAATGCAGCAGATTTCGACAACGAGGAAGCTGCGCCATATTCTGCAATAGTTAAGCTAATAAGCCCAGATTCTCACCATCCTCTAACCCCAGGCAACTGGAATCTACTTACCAAAAGATTAGAAAAATATAAGAACGAAGAGGACTGGGTAAGTTTTTTTGAACTTATGGCGAACATGGTTGTGCTAAGAGCAAAAGATGCTTATTTCTCAAACGGAGAACTTGTATTGGTCAATGACGAAACAGAACAACCAACAATCCCGGTGCTTCCTCACGAAAGGAGCTTTTAGTGGCAGTAGAGTTAAAAAGGCCAGGAGTAATAAATGTACATAGCTTGATAATAGAAGAGCCCCAGGGCGTACTAGACTTTGACATTACACCTCTTGTTTTAAGGCCAGACCTACAAATTATGAATTCGTACTTAGAACAACGCCTTTTAATAAAGGACGAGTTTTTAATAGAGGACACGGTGGCTTCTGTAATGGCTCTAAAATATTTCTGGCCAGAAAGGTTTGCAGAATTAGCTCAACCTTATTGGGAAGAAGCGAGTACACGACTGGACGTTATAACAAAAACAGGTAAATATATTGATTTTTTAAATATAGCAGAAGATCTAATGATTATTTTTGGTGCAAGAATGGAAGAAAAAATCGCAAACTTTCCTAATCTTAAAGAAAGGGTGGGGTGGGATGCAAAAAACGTAAACTACGACTTTAACAGCGTTTCGGAAATTTTAGTGTATTTAGCAGAACCAGCGCTCTTATACCCTGGGGAAATGGACTTTTCCCATTCTTACGAAAAGCTACGGAAAATACTAGAGAAAAAAAATGAAAAATCTTCTATGGAGGAAGATATTCGTAATTATTTTAACTTCAAACTCGCTTTTCCGGGTAAATCTATAGAAATGCCCTGGTTATCGGATTTAGAAGCTGTTAAAGATATGATTATTAACGTAAGAAATGAAAACGATTGCAGGGTACTTGCCAGGGTTATTACTTTATGCAAGTTTGCATATTCGTCTATTTTAAAAATGGGTAAAGATGGGTTAGAGATTTATGCAGCTCCTAAGGTAGAAGGCTTGCCGCACGAAAGGAGCTTTTAAGTGGGGGTAGATTTAAGAGAACGCCGTATAAATGTTCATAGCCTGGTTATCTCAAATTTAGAAAATACCCTCCTTAAAGTTGCGGAGGAAATTACAGTAGAAGATTTAAAAAAGATCGAGGAACGTTTACAAAATAATTACGCAAATACTGCAATTGCAAAACTTTTTGAGGACTTAGAATCTATGGTTGTTATATATGGAGAAAGAATCCTTTTTATCAAAGGGAGAGAAAGGGAGTTGATAGCGCAAGGAATAAAACTTCTAACACACGACCATAACGACTCGCGCAGACTACATTTACGACAGGTGCACACAGTCTTCCCAGAAGTAAACCTTACCCGCTACCATCCAACGACAACTAGCTTATACTTTAGCTCAACCACAACGAAGGCAGCTTTTTCTAGTGTCTTAGAAGCAGCAGATAAGGTGTGGGGAAGGCAACACCCATACGATGAAAACAGATGGCAATCATATATAGAAGCGGCAAAAACTCTACAGGAAAAAAAGGCTTGGTTTACCCTTTCAGAACTTCTTGCCAGTATGGTAGTTATTTCTCAAGAAAGATTTCCTCCTTCGGCAATACCCCACGCTGCTAAAATTGGCATGATAGAGCAGTTGAAAAAATATAGAGAAACAAACCAGATAGTCCGCTTATTAAAACTTGCAAAAAATATGGCAATATTAGAACGTGGCTCTCTTATTAAGGACGCAGAAGTAGAAGCACCAATTAGCCCTATGCCCGTGGAGCGGAGTTTTTAATATAATTTTACCTATGGCAGACAAACTTTCTAAATATAAATCTATGCGGAGCGAAAAAAACACTCCCGAGCCATTTACATCTAAAAAAATAGACAAGAAGAAACTGTATTTCGTAGTACAAAAGCATGCAGCCACCGCCCTTCATTACGACTTCCGCTTAGAAGTTGGTGGAGTGATGCCTTCGTGGGCTGTTCCAAAAGGGCCAACATTAGATAACAAGGTAAAGAGGCTTGCAATGGCAACAGAAGACCACCCCTTGGATTACCGCAGTTTTGAAGGCACAATACCAGAAGGCAATTATGGTGCGGGCAAAGTGATTATTTGGGATGAAGGCACATATATTGCAGAAATTCAGGAAAAAGATGGTACGAGAATTGCTATAAATAATAAAAAAGAAGCAGAAAAAGTAATGGAAGCTGGCATTAAAAAAGGTGAAATTAAATTCTTTTTAAACGGCAAAAAGTTAAAGGGTTCTTTCGCCCTCGTTAAAACCCACGGGTTCGGCGGCAAAAACGCATGGCTTTTAATAAAGCATAAAGATGAATATGTAAAAGAAGGTTGGGATGCAAAAGATTTTGTGCAAAGCGAAGTAAGTGGAAAGACAATAGAAGAAATATAATTATGGAACAAATTCCCACAAGCCCCTTGCAGCCGCGGGGGACAATTCTGCAACCAAAAAGTTCAGAGCTAGGTAAAAGCAAAGCAGACGAAAAAAAGTTTTTAATATTTTTTGGGATCTTAGCAGCCGTAGTAGCACTTTTTGCCTTCATATTTTTTAAGTTTAATAGTGGTAACGGGGATTCTAAAACAGCAAGCACTCAAGACACTCAAGCTTCTATTCCGGATATTCAAAATTCGGGGACTGTGCAAGGCTCAAAAACTGCAGCCAATATACCTACCGTACCTGTTGTACCTACCCCTAAAGTGTCGCCTAAAGTTAGCCCCTCACCAAGCCCAACCCCAAGCGCAGAAAGTTCTCCGGCAACTAGCCCGTCGCCAACGCCCACAGCCACGCCTTCACCAAGCCCCTCACCAAGCCCAACTCCTAGCCCCAGCGAGGCGCCCAGCCCTTCGCCCTAGTTTATTGCAGGCACAAATCCAAAGTGTTAAAGTACGGCCACTATGGCCGAGCGAGCAACATCTTTTCCTAAAAGCCGCATGAAGGCATTGCTTCTAGAAGGTGTCCACCCTAAGGCTCAGGCATTACTAGAGCAGCACGGCTTCCCTGTAGAATCTTTAAAAACAAGCTTAAGCGAGGATGATTTAAAAGAAAAAATAAGAAATATTTATATTTTAGGTATTAGATCTAAAACAGAGTTAAGCGCGCCAGTTTTGGCAGAAGCAAACAAGCTTTTAACAGTAGGTGCTTTTTGCATTGGCACAAAACAGATAGACCATAATGCCGCAAACGAAAAGGGTGTGGCAATTTTTAATGACGAATTTTCAAACACTCGCAGCGTTGCAGAGCTTGCCTTGTCTTGCGCAGCGGTTCTTTTAAGAAGAGTTCCCGAAAAAAGTGCACAAATGCACAGGGGTACGTGGGATAAGTCTGCAGAAGGGGCAAGGGAAATAAGGGGTAAGGTAATGGGCATAATAGGCTACGGGAAAATAGGCGGGCAACTTTCTGTACTAGCAGAACAACTGGGAATGGATGTTATTTTTTACAATACTTCCGAAACAACACGGTGGGGTAATGCACAGAAGGCAGATTCTATGGAAGAAGTGCTAAAAAACGCAGACATTGTAAGCGTGCACGTAGACGACAGGGCAAGTAACAAGGGTCTGGTGGGAGAAAAAGAGTTTGCACAAATGAAGCAAGGAGCAATCTATATGGATTTTAGCAGAGGCTTTGTAACAGACGCAGAGGCACTAGCGAGGTTTTTAAAAGAGGGGCACTTGTCTGGCGCTGCATTAGACGTCCACTCTAAAGAACCCGAAGGGAACAATGTGGAATTCACCTCTCCCTTAAAAGACATCGACAACACAATAATTCTTCCCCATGTAGGCGGCAGCACACAAGAAGCCCAGGAAAATATTGGCCTATTTGTAGCAGGAAAAATCGCAAGCTTTATTAATGCCGGTGACACAACCCTAAGTGTCAATTTTCCCCAGCTGCAGCTTTTACCAAAAGACAATTCGCACAGATTTTTACATCTGCACAGAAATGTTGCAGGCGTTATGGCAGAAATTGGCGACATTTTGCGCAACATAAATATCGTTGGCCAGGCGCTAGATACCCGCGGAGAACTAGGCTATGTTATTTCGGATGTGGAAAGGGAATACGACCAGGAAGTTATAGATAAATTAAAAAACGTCCCTGGCACTATTAGGTTTAGACTTCTCTATTAAAGTAGCGCGCAGCAAATGCATCTGCCTCTTGCTCTTGGCGTTTTATTTCGCCACGGGATTGCCTAACTAAAGTAGAGTTCCTATGCTTTAGAATAACGTGGCCAATTTCGTGAGCAATTGTGAAATATATTTGCGCGTCATCTTGTAAAAATAATTCGTCACTTAAAAATATTAAGTTTTGGTCCTTTAGGTCGTTACCTGTAAATGTAAAGGCCCAAGCGTCTTCCATAGACGCAAAAAACCAACAATTTTTAGTTACAAAATCGGCAATATTTTGAGGCATTTGCACTAGAGCTCTGCAAATATACAGCTGCGTTTCAGCTTTGCACACAAGTTTACCTTCGAATGATTTATAAATTGTCCTAATAGCCGCGTTCATAATTGTTAATATATATAATATAAGGAAGGATTATAATAGATGGCATGGAAGTTATTAGAAATTTTGCTGCATTAATAGCGCTTGTTATAGTTTGGGATATTATCTGGAAAGCAATAGCGCTGTGGCATAGCGCGAGGAAAGGCGAAAAAATTTGGTTCGTTCTACTTTTAATTACAAATACCTTGGGTGTTTTGCCAATAGTTTATTTATCGTTTTTCAAAAACAGTAAAAACAAATAGTAAGACCAGGAAAGGGAGGTTTTCTGCCTAAACAAGGGTTTACAGCAATAATAGTACTTCTTGTTGTTATAGTAGCAGCAACCTTAAGCGCCCTAATTTTCAGACAGAAAATCCCTGTATTAAATTTTAAAACTTTCAAAAAGCCCACAATTGTTTTTTATTCGCCATCGCCGCAAGCGGCACCTACTAAGACACCCACACCGTCTCCTTCTCCTAGCCCTTCCCCCAAACAAGCACCGTCGCCAGCTGCCTCGCCTAGCCCAAAAACTAGCTCTAACGCCTCTGTTGCAAGCGGCGGTAATTACACGGCGCTAACTTTCGACTTAGCTTCCTCGACAGTTGTTACAGATACCGCCGAAGAAAACAGCTGTTCTAATAATTGCCCGGCAAAATCTCTTGCGGATTACGTTAGTGCTAACGGTGGACGTGCAGGAATGAACGGCACTTATTTTTGCCCGCCAGATTACAGCGCATGCGCCACCAAAGTTAATACTTTTGACTTCCCTGTATGGAACAACAATAAAAAGAAATGGATGGAAGCAGACAAATTATTTTGGAATGGCAGAGGGATGATGGTTTTTAGGCCAGGTTCTGCACAATTTTTTCCAATCGCAGCAGCGGTTGGGGCGCCAAGTGACATTACCGGTGGAATTTTAAATTATCCTTCCCTTCTTTCTGCTGGAAGGTTAGTTTTAGATGAAGGCTCGCTTGCAGATAGCTTTAAAACAAAAGGTACACGCAGTGGTATAGGTTTTGGTAGCGGCAAAATATTTCTTGTTGTCGCAAGAAGCGCTAACATGAAAGACCTGGCAGGAATTTTTATTTCACTTGGCGCAACAGATGCAATGAATTTAGATGGGGGAGGCTCTGTTGCGCTGTACCAGGGAGGGTATAGAATTGGGCCCGGCCGGGCCTTGCCTAATGCGGTTATAATTAAGTAGAGCAACATGACCGAAAGAATACAAAAAGATCACGAAAAAGAGGCACTAGCCTTAGAAGAACCGCTTATTCCAGGCGAAGCAATAATACTAGACAAAGCAAGACGCGCCAAATATCACGAGCAAACAGCTAAGCATGTGGAAGTTATAACAAAGGGTGCCAAGCTAGCTGCTCAAGGGAAAAATGCTACCGAAATATTGTCGGAATTAGGGCTGCCAAACCACGATACCCACTAAATTTTATTACCTCGTAAAGTAACCTCGTAGCCCAGCTCAATCACGGGTTAAATTTTCAGCTTTTTGGAGAAAAAGGAATAACAGAGGCAGGAGTTAGGATAACATCCATTATTAAGTCTTGTTTTTCCCTCGGCAAAGTCTTTGCAATTTGAAAATCATAGGCATAACCTACTTTCATGCACTTTGATTTTTTAAGTAATCGATCGTAAATACCTTTTCCGTAACCCAGGCGCCCACCATTTTTTGTAAAAGCAATTCCAGGGATGATTGCAACTTCAATCTCGTTTACGTTAATTGCCTTTAGTGTCTTTGGTTGTTTTATGTGGTAAGGTCCTTCGATTAAGCCATTAAAATTTGCAAATTTTGCAGCTACATATTGCTCATTTTTCTCATCGTATGCGGGGACGAACACATTTTTACCATTATGTAGTAAATATTTAATCAATTCGGTTGTATCAACCTCTTTATTTATAGGAAGATAAACTAAATAATTATTCGCATCTATTTGGTGTTTTTTAAAATTCTCAAATACTTTTTTACTCAGCTTACGGATTTGCGCATCCGTTATTAAAGCTCTCTTTGTTTTGTAAATTTTTCTTAGGGAATTTTTGTCCACAAACGAATTACTTTTTCGCTTTGGGCACTATTTTTCCGCGGTCGACTGCGTATTTTAGAACTGCCACAATTGCCGCTAGTGCCAGAACATATGCGTTGTTTGATATTCCAAGCCCTGTGGTAAGAGCAAATTTTTTAATAACCCAAATAATAACAGTGGCTGCAATAAAGTAGCTAAGAGCAGCCATGTATTCGTCTTTTATTTTTAGGCCAAGTTTTTTGTAGTAAATAGAAACGAAGAAGTTAACTACTGCAACAACAAGACCGGCAACTATGACCGCATAAAACTTATTTATCTTATCGTTACCTAAAACTACACTAGAAGAAAATATTAGCGAAAAAATGTAAAAAATAACCGTCGCGCCCACCCAATTTATAGAAAAATTAATTGCTGCGTTTTTACTGTCCATAATTTATACAATAGCCACATTTTAACAATTGGTCAAATCACGCATTAATGATATACTTAGCCTTCTGCTCAAGTTCATTGACGCAAGCTGCTCACTGTAGTAGATTTAAATTAGATACTTAATGGTTACCCAAGAAGAAATTATAGATAAGTTAAGATTATGTTTAGACCCAGAACTAGGCATAAACATAGTAGACCTCGGACTAGTTTACAGTATCAATATCGAAAGCACTAAAGTTGGCGTGCTTATGACGCTAACTACCGCTGGTTGTCCCCTTGAATCTTATTTTGTTAAAGACATAACAGACAAGCTCAAAACCCTAAAAGGAGTTTCGGATGTCTCCGTTGAAATGACATTCGAACCTCCATGGTCTCCTACAAAAATGTCCCCAGAGTCTAAAGATCTGCTAGGTTTTGTGAACTAATTTTTTCGTAAGTTGACTTCGGGTTTTATTCGGTCTAGAATGCCAATGTGCACCTTTAAAACTGAATTTGCACTGAAACCATTTAGGGTATTGACAAAGGCTAGATTTAGTGTCTAATCTAGAGTTAGACCACAATATATTGTGCTTTTGGCAAAAGCGTGAAATAAGTCTGCATATCCGCTCCCAAAAGCATTTTCAGTGAACAGGGCAGTATATTTAGTAAGGGACGCAAGTGATTTGTCCATTTTGTACGAATGAATTTACGCGAGTTGTTGATAAGCGCGAAGGGGAGTCTGGTAAGACCACAAGGAGAAGGCGTGAGTGTCAAAAATGTGGGAGGAGATTTACCACATTCGAAAGGCCAGAAACACTAGACCTTTTAGTAATTAAAAAAGACGGCAGAAGAGAAGTATTCGACAGGGTAAAGCTAAGGGGTGGAATAATAAAATCTTGCGAGAAAAGGCCAGTTTCTGCAAGCGACATAGAACTCGTAATAGACCAGATAGAAGCAGAGCTTAGAAAAGAAAACAAAAACGAGGTACTCAGCAAAAAAATAGGTGAGTTTGTTACGAAAAAACTTAAAAAATTAGACGAAGTTGCTTACATCAGGTTTGCCTCTGTATATAGGCAATTTGCAGATGTTAGCGATTTCGAAAGAGAGTTAGCAAAGCTTTCGAAAGACTTTAAAAAATGAAAACAAAAATAAGTAGAGAAGAAGCAAGAAAAATAGGTAGAAAAATACCAGCAGTAGGCAAAAGCCTTGTTGAACCAACGCTTTCCGAGAATGCAGCATACATTGCAAAAACAAGATACGCTTTCCGCAACAACGAAGGCGAACCAATAGAAACCCCGCGCGACATGTTTTGGAGAATTGCCTATTACATAGGCGCAGCAGACAGGCTGTACCACGACGAAAAAACTCACAAAAAAACTGCCGAAGAATTTTATACATTGATGGCAAACCAGAAATTTATTCCAAATACGCCAACAATGGTTAACTCTGCAAAAGTTGGTCAATCGCTTTCGGCTTGTTTCGTTTTACCTGTAGAAGATGACATGAAAGGAATCCTTAAGACGATGTCAGACATGGCCATGATCCATAAAATGGCCGGAGGCACAGGTTTTTCCTTTTCCAAGCTTAGACCAAAAGACGACATGATAGGTACTTCGAAGGGCAAATCTACAGGGCCTGTCGCTTTTATGCAGGCCTACAACGACGTTTGCTCACAAATTCGCCAAGGGGGCGTAAGGCGGGGTGCCAATATGGGTATACTGCACTACACACACCCGGACATTTTGCGCTTTGCAGTTCATAAGGTCGACGAGTTTTCTCTAACGAACTTCAACATTTCTGTAACAGTTACCGAAGAATTTATGCAGAAGGTAAAGGAAGACGAAAAATTCGTTGCAGAAGAAATAAATGTGGACGAAATTATAGACGATATTAAAGAAGCCTACGCTATCCGGGACTTAGACTTAAAAAATGTAAGGATAGAAGAAGCGGTCGCAAAATTGTATGAAATTTGCAGGGCAAAAGAGGATGGCGAAGGATACGACCTTATAAACCCCAGAAATGGCAAAGCCATGGACAGGCTTAATGCTAAAAAAGTTTTCGATCTTATCACTAAGTTGGCATGGCAATATGGCGACCCTGGAATGATCTTGATAGACAGGGTTAACAATTCGCGAGCAAACCCAACACCAAAAATTGGCCTGATAGAGGCAACTAATCCCTGCGCAGAGCAACCACTTTTGCCATATGACGCCTGCACGCTAGGTTCTATTAATCTGGCAAAGTTCGTAGACGACTCAAAAGAAGACCGCATAGACTGGAATTCCCTAAGGCAAGCAATTCATACAGCTGTACACTTTTTAGATAACGTTTTGGACATGAACGAATACCCGGTAAAGGAAATAGACGACATGACCAGAAATATCAGGAGAATAGGTTTGGGCGTAATGGGATGGGCCGATATGTTAGTTAAACTTGGTATTGGCTACAACACAGAAGAAGGTTTCGAACTAGGCGAAAAAGTCATGCAATTTGTGCAAAAAGAAGCAGACAACGCAAGTTGTGATCTTGCCAAAATAAGGGGAGTATTCCCTGCTTTCAAAGGGTCCATTTACGATGTTAAAGGCGGAATCAAGCCAAGAAACGGCGCAAGAACAACAATTGCACCGACTGGGACAATTTCGCTTCTTGCAGATTGTTCGAGTGGTATCGAACCACACTTTGCATTAACTTATGCAAAAAACACCATAGAAGGGAAAAGGCTTTTTAATACTAACCACTACTTTAAAGAGGCCTTAAAAGAAAAGGGGTTGGAAAGCGAAGAACTACTAGCAAAAATAGAAGAAAATAAAGGGTCCATTCAAAACATGGCCGACATACCAGAAGACCTTAAGGCAGCATTTGTAGTAGCAGGTGATATTGCCCCTAACGAACACGTCAAAATGGCCGCCGCTTTCCAGAAATTCACAGACAACGGTATATCAAAAACAATTAATTTCCCCAACGAAGCAACAGTAGAAGACGTAAGGGAAGCGTATTGGTTAAGTTACGAACTTGGTTGCAATATGATCACGATTTACCGCGACGGTTCTAGAGTTAAGCAGGTTTTGGAAGTTAAAAAAGGCAAGTCGTACTACGACCAATTAGCAGGAAAAAGAATCGACGAAGAAGGAAACGAGCTACCAGCTTTGCCAAGAAAGAAGCCCACGCCCCAAGAAGCTTGGGGAATGCGGGTTAGAAAAAAGGCGGACGTCGGGCCAGTCTACACATCTGTTTTTAGAGACGGAGAAGGCCAGCCGGTAGAAGTTTTTGTCACAATTGGCAAAACTGGCGGCTACGTTTCGGGTTCTGCAGAGGTAACGGGCAGGCTAGCATCCCTTGCACTAAAATACGGGGCAAATCTGGAAGAAATAGCATCCGAGCTTGTCGGGATCTCGTGCGGTACGCCATACGGCCTTGGGCCTCAGAGCGTACTTTCGGCATTTGACGCTGTAGGTAAATCTTTAATCGAAATATCCAATGCTAAGCAATTGCAGCTGCCGGTTTTGGAAGAAGCACAGGTAGCAACAGAGCCAATATCGCAAGAACTCGCGGTGCTCACAAACGGCCAGTCCAATGGGGTCACAAATGGCCACAGTAACGGGCACACGAACCAGACAAACCTTTTGGCCTTAGCAAACGGTGCCAACGTCTCTATAAAAGTAGTAGGAGAAGAAGCGGCCGGTGGAATTGCTCAGCACACCCAAGAACAACCAAGCCTGCTTTCGGCAGCAACAACAATACACCAAGAACAAAGCCTGGAAACCAAATTTAACAGTTGCCCCGATTGCGGTAGTCCGCTTATCTATCAGGAAGGCTGCAGAAAGTGCGTCAACGAAATCTGCGGCTGGAGTAAGTGCAGCTAAATTGCCCTAACTTCTACCTCTCCAAATAGTTTCATTTACTTTATTAATCTTATTAATGTATCTTGCCGCAACAAATAACCAATCGGAAAGCCTATTTATATAAGGAAGGATATTTTTATTTAGCTTTTCGTCTTCCGAAAGAGCGACGATTTCTCTTTCTGCACGCCTTGCAGTAGTTCTTGCTAAATGGAGTGTGGCACTAGCCTTGTTGCCGCCGGGCAATATAAAGTTTTTTAACGTTGGTAGTTCACTTTGCCACGAATCTATTTCGCGCTCAAGCCTGGTTGTGTAGGGTTTTTTTATCCGTGGGATTTTTACTTTAACGTTATTTGGCGTCGAGAGTTCGGAACCTAGAATAAAAAGCTCGGATTGTACCCTTAGAAGCTTTTTAACTAGTGGCGCGGGCGGGTTTTCGCCAATAGCCACGCCTAGCAGACTATTTAGTTCGTCCACAGTTCCGTATGCATTAATTCTGGGTGAATTTTTACGCAACCGGGCGCCTCCAAAAAGCGAAGTTGCCCCGCCGTCGCCTGTTTTAGTGTAAATTTTCTCAGCCATTATTCAGCGTACTGTTTTATTGTTCCAGCATTTGTGGCAGTGGTAGATAATTATAGTATCAGGCGTAAAATAATATAAGGAGGTGATTATAATGCTTGGTTTAATGATGAAATATGGTACTGACGCAGCGCAGCGAGGCTGGCATAACAGGCCTGCTCCTATGGCTGCAGATCCAAAATTCATGGCAGTGCACCTTATTATCGGTTTGATAACTTGGGTTTTAATTGTCGCAGTTTTAGTAGCACTCGTTAGATGGCTTTGGTTCAAAGGCGACCAGGAAAGGAGGCCTAGAAGGTAGTGGCAATAATTCACTACATGGACTCTGCGCACGGCGCAAAAAGCGCGGTAAAACAGTATGCGCTTCTTGTTTTCGTGCTTGTACTAATTGCCCTGTTTGCCTACGTTGCAAGTAGCTTTTACAAAGCTTTGCATGTTGACTTAGTCATGCGCTTTTTCATGGCGGGGTTTTTTCTTGTTTTTTCGTCTTTTAAGCTTTTAGATGTCCAGGGTTTTGCTCAAGGGTATAGAAGTTACGACATAGTTGCCAAAAAAAGCTTGTTTTACGCAAGAACGTATCCTTTTATAGAACTTTTCTTAGGCTTTGCATATCTCATTAATCTTTTTCCGACTGTAATTAATCTTTTTACATTTGTGCTTATGCTAATTAGTTCCGTTGGAGTACTAGAGACTATAATCAACAAGCGTAAAGTTAAATGCGCATGTCTGGGCAACATCATTAGTCTACCTGTCTCGACAGTTACGCTACTAGAGGATTTGCTAATGGGGGCTATGGCACTTTACAGCTTTACGCAGCTGTTTTCTAAACTTTAAAAAAACTCGTGCTACAATTTTTACGTGGGCTATCTGAAGTATTTGTTGATTATAATAATACCTCTGCTTTTAATTTTTACAAACTTTAAGTACCTAACTTCTACCTACAATAGCTACGTAAGTATTCAAAAAAGTGTGGGTGTATATAAAAACCCTGAAACCGCCGAGAAACAAGAAATAGCCACTAAAGACATCTTTAAATATCTAATGGGCAAAAAGAATCTAAACCCAGAAATATTTTCTAAGCAAGCTATTCTTCACATGAAAGACGTCCGCGAGCTTTTTAGAATTGTAAATGTGTATTGGTATTCTCTGCTCGGGCTATTTTTACTAATAGCTGTTTTTTCATTCAAAAAACAGAAAGCCAAGACTTTTTTTAAATTTACGTTTATTGGGTCTTTTTTAGCAGCTGCAGTAATAGCTATTTCGATATTGATCTCCATAAAATATTTCGACTTTGTTTTTATAAAATTTCACTTATTAATGTTTTCTAATTCCTATTGGCTTTTTCCTCCGGACGATTTACTCGTAGAAATTTTCCCAGAAAAGTTCTTTTCTCTTTTTGCAGAAAGGTTGGCGCAAAATATACTTATCTGTTCTATTGTTATAGGTGCCTTGTCCTTTTTTGCTTTTAGAAAGGCAAAAGATAAATGATCTCGCCTAGTTTTCAAATTGGCAAGATCACAGTTCACTGGTACGGTGTAATCATCGCAGTTGCTGTATTTGCGGGTTTTCAGCTAGCAAAGGCAAGGGCAAGAGAGTACAAAATTCCTCAAAGCATTTTTGAAGACTACATACTCATTGTCCCCCTTTTGGCAGGCATTATCTTTGCGCGTCTTTACCACGTTTTTAGTTCTTTTTCCTATTATTTTTACCGACCCAAAGAAATATTTTTAATAAATAACGGAGGCCTGGGAATTCTTGGGGGCCTATTCGGAATATTTTTAGGCGTACTGTTCATTTCCAGAGTTAAAAAATTAAATTTTCTAAAAATATTAGATCTTATTGCTCCTTCTGTAATTTTGGGACAAGCTATCGGCAGATTTGGTAACTTTGTAAACCAGGAAGGGTTTGGCCCGCCTACGAATGTTTTTTGGAAAGTTGCCATAGACGAAGCGCATAGGCCGCTCCAATACATAAAATTTAAATACTTCCACCCAACTTTCTTTTATGAGATGGTTTTAGATCTGGCAGGTTTCGGCCTTCTTTTATTTTGTACAAAAAAATTCAGGAGTGATGGTCAGATATTTGGGCTGTACTTAATTGTATATGGTGCCTCGCGCTTAATAGTTGAACATTTCAGAGTAGACACTTGGAAAATAGGCACTTTTAAAGTTGCGTATCTAGTAGTTGTTATCATGATTTCTTTGGGATTATATTTTGTTAGCCGTCAGAATTTTACAAAAAAATAATGTCTGCTTTCTGAAGCTTTTTTGCCACCATTTGATGTCTTGACTTAGCTTAGCACTCATGGTATCTTAAGTGCTAAATCTCAACGGGAACAATAATAGACAATAACTGATAAAATATAAGAGTTCCCCAAAAAGAACAACAAGATGGCTATTTTTCTAGACCAGCAAAAACCAAGACTAAAGAGCGAAATTCCGGTCGTACCACTTAGGGACACTGTTGTGTTCCCGTCTTCCATGGTTCCTATTACGGTTGGTAGGCCAAAAGTAAAACTGGGCTTAGACACGTCTTGGACCGGCGACAGGCTCGCGGTTTTCGTTGCTCAAAAGAATCCAAGAATAGAGAACCCTGCACCAAACGACATATATTCCGTAGGAACGGTGGGCTTAATTAGAAGGCTCTGGAAAGTCGACAATGAATACAACTTAGCCGTAGAAGGCATGACGCGTGTCTACCTTAAAGAATTTACCCAAATAGAACCTTACCTTAGTGTTAAAGTAGAAGAAATTCCAGAGTTAACACAAAGGACAGAAGAAATAGAGGCATTGTTCAGAGGAATTTTGGCTAAAATTAAAAAGTATGGGGAGCTCGGCGGTGTTTTAACGCTTGAGTCTTCGATCCACATTTTTTCGACAGACGACCCCAACCAGCTTGTTAATATTATCGCAGCATCTATAGACCTAAAGACTATGGATAAGCAGCAGATTCTGGAAATGGTGGACACCAAAACAAGGCTTTCGCGCCTTTCCGAATTACTTAGCCGCGAAATCCGAATACTCGAAATTTCTACAAAAATAGATAGCGAGACACAAGAAAGAGTAGGCAAAGTAACAAAGGAAGCAATACTCCGAGAAAAGATGAAGTCTATAGAAAAAGAACTCGGCGAAGACGAAGAAGGCAGGGAAATGGGAGAGTTTAGGTTGGCAATTAAAAAGGCCAACATGCCGGAGGAAGTAAGAATAAAAGCAGACCGCGAGCTGGCACGATTAACCAAAATGTCTTCTTATAACCCGGAGTCGTCTTATATCAGGACGTATCTAGAATGGTTGGTTGATCTTCCTTGGCAGGTAAAAGACAAAAAAGGAACAGACGTTGCGTTCGCCGCCAAAGTACTGGACGAAGACCACTACGGCTTACCAAAAGTTAAAGAAAGAATATTGGAATATTTAGCAGTACACAAACTAGTCGGCAAAATTAAAGGCCCGATACTATGTTTTGCCGGGCCACCGGGTGTAGGCAAAACTTCTATTGGTAAGTCTATTGCGCATGCATTGGGAAGAAAGTTTATTAGGGTCTCTTTAGGCGGAATACACGACGAAGCGGAAATTCGCGGACACCGCAGAACTTACGTTGGGGCACTACCAGGCAGAATAATCCAAGGTATAAAAAATGCCGGGACTAAAAACCCGGTTTTCATGCTGGACGAAATAGATAAAGTTGGGGCAGACTTTAGGGGCGACCCATCATCTGCTTTGCTCGAAGCCTTAGACCCAGAACAAAATAATGCATTTTCGGACCATTACTTAGAAGTGCCTTACGACCTTTCGGACGTAATGTTTATTACAACTGCAAACGTTTTAGACACTATTCCTCCTGCGTTAAGAGATAGGTTGGAAATAATTACATTCCCCGGTTACACCGAAGAGGAAAAGTTCCATATTGCTAAAAAATATTTAATACCAAAGCAAATAGAAGCCCATGGCTTGTCGCGCGAAAAGGTAGACATAGCAGACGGAACTGTACGTGAAATAATTTCTAAATACACAAGAGAAGCCGGTGTAAGAGAACTCGAAAGAGAGCTTGCTGCAATATTTAGAAAAGTTGCAAAAAAGATAGCTTCCAAAGACAGCAAGAAGAAAATAAGGATATCGCCAAAGCAGGTACACGTATACCTTGGCGCACATAAATTTACAAAGGCAATTGCAGAAGATAAAGACGAAATTGGCATGTCCACAGGTCTATCGGTAACAGCAGCTGGTGGCGAAATACTTTTCGTAGAAGTAACTATGATGCCTGGAAAAGGAGCTTTAATATTAACAGGACAATTGGGAGAAGTAATGAAAGAGTCTGCCCAGGCTGCACTTTCTTATGTGAAGTCTCGAGCAAAAGTTCTGGGAATTGCAGAAAACACTTTTTCTAAATTAGATGTACATATTCATGTTCCGGAGGGCGCCGTGCCAAAGGAAGGCCCATCTGCTGGTATTGCAATTACAACTGCTCTTGTTTCTGCGCTCACCAAGATACCGGTAAGAAGAGAAGTAGGCATGACAGGTGAAGTAACGCTTCGGGGCCGCGTTTTGGAAATTGGTGGCGTTAAAGAAAAGGTTCTAGCAGCGCATAGGGCAGGGTTAACAACAATTATTCTGCCAAAGGGCAACGCAAAAGACTTGGAAGAGGTTCCTAAAAACGTAAAGAAAGACTTGCAGTTTATTTTGGCTGACCACATGGATCAGGTACTAAAGGTTGCTCTGACAAGGGCCCTGCCAAAGGAAAAAACAACCACAGAGGGGCCAAAAGAAAAAAGGCACCCCTACACAGTTCCCGCAAACGCCTAGATAAATCATAGTTGCAAATTAAAAAAATTACAGGTATTATTTGCCAATTGTCCTGCCTAAATTTTACAATCAAATTTAATGGTGGATTTTTTAAACATTAACCCAGCCCTCGGCTTGCCTTTTGCGCTATCTGCTTCTGTTGCGGCTATTCTATATGGTGTCTTAACATCTTTTAGAATAATATCTCTTCCAAGTGGCACGCCCAAAATGCGCGAAATTGCACAAGCAATTTCAGAAGGCGCATCCGCATACTTACAAAGGCAATATTCTGTAATTGCAATAGTAGCAGTAATTATTTTTGCAGGCGTTTGGTACCTTTTGTCTCTACAAACAGCGATTGGATTTTTAGTGGGCGCAGTGGCTTCTGCAGCATCAGGCTTTATTGGTATGAACATCTCCGTACGGGCTAACGTTAGAACTACAGAGGCTGCAAAAAGTGGCTTAGCAAAAGCTCTTTCTGTAGCATTTTCTGGTGGAGCAGTAACTGGTCTTTTAGTGGTTGGGCTCGCCCTGCTTGCAGTTGCCGGATACTTTGGCGCAACAGGGGACTTGCAGGGTTTAATTGGCCTAGGTTTCGGTGGCTCACTAATTTCCATCTTTGCAAGGTTAGGTGGGGGAATTTTTACAAAAGGCGCAGATGTCGGGGCAGATTTGGTTGGTAAAACAGAAGCTGGCATACCAGAAGATGACCCCAGAAACCCAGCTGTCATTGCAGACAATGTCGGTGATAACGTTGGAGACTGCGCCGGCATGGCGGCAGACCTTTTCGAAACTTATGCAGTTACCTTAGTAGCTGCTATGTTGCTTGGGTCACTTATATTTCCGGGCAGCTTAGGGCCAATACTTTACCCGATGGTTCTTGGGGCAGTAGGTATCATTGCAACAATAATAGCTACCTTTTTTGTGAAATTACCAAAAAACAAAAGTATTATGGGTGCCATGTATGTTGGCCTAATCGTTGCCGCTGCCGTCTCAGCATTAGGCTTTTACCCTGTAACTTATATTTTAATGAATGGCAATGGCACCTTCGACCCTATGAGTTTGTACCTCGTCTCGCTCGTTGGTATTTTCGTGACATTATTTATGGTTTTGATAACTGAATATTACACAGCAACCCGGTTCTCGCCTGTTAAAAGTATTGCCGAATCTTCTACAACAGGGCATGCAACAAATATCATTACCGGATTAGTCGTAGCAAATAGGTCCACATTTGCCCCGATAATTGTAATTTGTATAGGTATTTTAACTTCTTACGCATTTGCCGGCTTGTACGGCGTGGCAGTTGCAGCAGTTTCCATGCTTTCATTAACAGGGATTGTTGTGGCAATAGATGCTTATGGTCCTATAACAGACAACGCGGGTGGCATTGCCGAAATGGCTAACTTGCCAAAATCGGTAAGAGACGTGACAGACCCCTTAGACGCAGTTGGTAATACTACAAAGGCAGTTACTAAAGGGTACGCAATTGCGTCGGCAGCTTTTGCGGCTCTGGTGCTTTTCTCGGCATATTCGCAAGAGTTAACTGCGCGTGGCGCAAGTGTTGAATTTTCGCTTTCGGACCCTAAAGTTTTGGTAGGACTATTGATAGGAGCATCTCTACCATTCCTTTTTGCTTCGTATGCTCTGGAAGCTGTTGGTATAGCAGGTGGAGAAATTGTAAAAGAAGTGCGTCGCCAGTTTAAAGAAATACCAGGCATTTTAACAGGCAAAAATAAACCCCAATACGACAAAGCCGTAGACATTGTTACCAAAAAGGCACTTAAGTTAATGATTGTTCCGGCGCTTATTCCACTTGCAGCACCAATAATTGTTGGCTTTTCGCTTGGCACAAAAGCACTAGGGGGGCTACTAATTGGGTCTATTATTACAGGAGTATTTGTTGGTATCTCCATGGCGACAGGCGGGGCAGCCTGGGATAACGCTAAGAAATATATAGAGTCCGGAAAATTTGGTGGCAAAGGCTCAGAAGCTCACAAGGCTGCAGTAACAGGAGACACGGTAGGAGACCCCTATAAAGATACAGCAGGTCCGGCAATCAACCCAATGATTAAAATAATTAACGTCGTTGCTATTCTTCTAATACCCCTTTTGCTTTAATCGCGACTTCGACAACTCCTGCTTAGAATCTAATTGAGAATAAAAACAGCTTCGGCTATAATCAATTGTTGTTAATTGGCAATCTGGCTCCATCGTCTAGAGGCCTAGGACGTCAGGTTCTCAACCTGATAACACCGGTTCGAATCCGGTTGGAGCTACATTAAGATATGAAGTTTATTACAGCCTGCTTCATTTTTATTATATTTTTTTACCTAGCACAAAAAATCGTTTTTGCGCAGAGTTACAATGCTTTGCAAATTAACCAAAACACCATTTCAGAAGCATTAGTCAAAAACCCTTACCGGCTTCTTCCAAGCAATCGAATTTATCCCTTAATTATTATTAAAGAATCGCTAATGAGAGCCTTTAAGCCCTCTAGCGCAAAGAGGGCAGAATACGACCTCGTTCTTTCGGGCAAAAGGTTAGCAGAGACTTATGCATTATTAAACCAAGCTAGAAATCAGTTGGCGGAGAAAAATCTTGGCAGATATTCAAAGCAGTTAAAAGTGACAATAGCCGAGCTTGAAAAAGCCCGTTCCCAGAATCAAGACATTGTCTCCGCAGTAAATGAAGCTGCAGATTCCCTAATGGAACAAGAAGTACTACTTTCTGCGATATATAAAACCAATATCGGGGACAGCACAGGTTTTAATAGTGCAAAAGAAGCTTTTAGAGACGCCGTACTTCGTCTTAACCAGATGAAACCTGGCGTAAAAGATAGGTTTAAATCCCTGAAAGACGTGCAAGAAGAGATAGTCCCACAAGAGCCTGCTAACACAAGCAACGAACCAGACCCGCTTTCTTCAACAGCAAGTGCCACCCCAAAAAGAATAATCTACTAAAAGTCTGCTATTGCCACAACAATATAGTTTCTTACACTATTCTTATTTGAATTTCTTGACACTTGGCAGTAAAATGATGCTCCTGTCCATGAACGTGCAACACATAAGCTCTAAAAAGTTCGTTTTAACGCAAGAAGGGCTCGAAAATCTCCAAAACGAGTACAAGCAATTAACTGTGGTCGAAAGGCAGGCAGTTATACACCGCATACAAAAAGCCAGGGAATTTGGTGATTTAACCGAAAACTCTGAATACGATGCTGCAAAAGAAGAGCAGTCGCTCTTAGAGGCGAGAATTACGCAGTTAGAAGAAATTCTAAAAAAAGCGGAAATCATCGAAGAATCCCAGGGCATGGATGTTGTGGTTATTGGCTCCAGAGTTGTTGTAGAGATGAACGACGAGGAACACGAATTCGCAATTGTGGGCTCTATGGAAGCGGACCCTGGGCAAAGAAAGATTTCTAACGAATCGCCGGTAGGAAAATCACTTTTAGGTTTAAAAGTTGGTGAGACCATAGAAATTGGCGTAGGTCCTGTTCGAACAAAAATTAAAGTATTGGACATTAAGTAAAAATGGAAAATGTGGTTCATTTTCCGCTTACCAAGCAAGTAAGCCTCACCCCCTCAGAGAAAAAGGTAATTTCCAAGTTAATAGAAGCAGCAGAAGCAGTAGCACCGATTTATGCTCTACAGGTAGGACTCAACCGCTCTGTAAGTAATTTTTATCCGGAAGACGCAACTAAAGAGGAAATACTAGCAGCAGCTGCTACAAACAAAAAGATTTTATCCCCGTACACAATTGTTGAAAGAAATGAGGACGGGGACTTAGAGGCAATTCCATATCATACGAAGTTCAAAAAACAATTATTACCAGTTGTAAAACTCATTAACGAAGCAGCCGATATTTCCGACAACAAGGCTTTTGCAAATAGATTGCATGTTCAGGCAAACGCCCTTTTAGATGGTAGTTACGAAACAAGTGATATTTACTGGCTTTCGCTTAAACCCTACAAAATAGATTTTGTAGTAGGTCCAATTGAGCGCTACAATGATAAGTTGTTCTTTACCAAATGTTCCTACCAATCGTGGCTGGGGATTATGGATGAAGAGCAAACAAAAGACGCTAGTAGTTTTAAGCAATACATAGTTTCTGCAAGAAGAAAAGTACTTGTACCTTCCGAAAAAGTCGACTTTTTAGACAAAATCCAGGTTAGGGTAGACCATACCTTGGTTTTTTCCGGATTAATCGCGAACTTCATGTTTACAAGTTCTAACTTGCCAAACGATGTTAACCTAATGGAAAAATATGGTTCTGAAATTACTATTTTTGAACCTGCATTCGATCTTAAGTTTAGGACAGAACGGTTGCCAATATTTAAAGCAGTATTTGAAGAAAACTTTCAAAAATCTTACCCCACAGACTTACTTAGACAAGGATCTTTGCGCAATTCTTATTTGCACGAAATTTCTCACCCACTACTTAGATACCGTGATGCCGAAAGAAGACTAAAAGAACTTTTCCCTATTTTTGACGAGATTACAGCTTCGGTCCTAGGAGTTAAAGCGTGCGGTTCTCTTCTCTTAAAAGATGTTATTAGCCAGCAGGAGATGGAAGCAATAATGGTAATGTTCGTAAGCTTAGCGTTTTCATGGTACCTCTCGTACCTAAAAGAACCTAGCGTTATTCACTATGCGCAGGGCTTTGCCATAGCGCTAAATTTCTTTTTAGAAAGCGGGGCAATAAGAGAAGCAAGAGGTTTTTCTTGGCCAAATTTTACTAAACTATTCGTTTCTATAGACGAGTTAGCAAACGCGCTTGAGCGTACTCTGGCTATTGGCACATACGACGATGCTCAAAAATTTGTCCACAAGTATGCGAACCTGGAAATATTCGAAAAGTTCCAAAGTAACTTAAATAACCTACCTACCTTTAGTTAATCTTTTTCTCAGGCTTGTGTAGTATTGAAGATTAAGGGCTAAGATAGTACAATTGCACTCTAATTTATGGCTTTTGTTGAGAGAATATTTGGCAACAAAGAACTACCCTACGAGGTTCGCGCAGTTTACGCGGAGGCTAGGGCGACTTATCGAGGTTGGCACCAGGCAGAGGGCAACAGGCGCGACATTATGGATTACAACCTTACAAGGTCACTGGAGCACGAGCTAAAAGGAAAAAGATACTCCCGAGCTAACCCCAAAAGATCTTTAATAGCCGAAGATATTTCGAAGTTGCAAGACCAAATGGCCTCATTAACTCCTCCGGACGACGAAAAACACAATTGGGACTTTTTAAAAGCGCAGCTTGCGGCCTCCAAAGCATATTTAAAAAGACTTAAAGGTGCAAATGGCACATCTCTAAAGGATTATGTTGAAAGTACGATGCAGGTTAACTTTGAACGGGTTCCGGAAGGAATGCTAGAAGCGCTTCGCGACAACCTTTTTGAAAAAGCCAAAGTGCTAGGAATCGAGCCACTAAATGAAGAGGGTTTGCGCGACTGGCGAAAAACAAATAGCATCACGAGAGACGAAGCGAGTAAAGCATTCGAGGAACAAGGAGAACGGGCCAGGCGAAGAATCGGGCAATTCATAGGCAAAAAATTAGAATATCCTTTCGAAGTTGTTCCAGTAGAAGAGCAAGCATATTGGTATGTGTGGGCAGACACTAACCCCGAAACAGGAAACTTCCGATTTAGACAGAACTTTTCCCAGGAAGCGTTGAAGGTTTGGACACAAGGTAAAGCAGAAGAGTTAGGGCCACACGAGTTGGGTGTGCACGCATCTAGAATGGCAAATAGAAGGAGAAGAATAGTAAAAGGAAACTTAAGTAAAGTATTCGGAATCACAACTGTTCACGGTCCGGAAGCCGTGGTAGAAGAAGGGCTAGGATTGACCATTACCCATTTTGTGCCCGGCTTGTACGAAAGCCTGTCTTTGGAGGGAAAATTTCAAGTTGATGCAGCAATTTTAAGAGGAATAGTTTACGGCAATTTACATGTAGATCTAGGAGCAAATCCGAGAATGAGCCTTGCTGCAGCAAGGCGATATATTCACAATTTTATACCTTGGGAACCGGCAACACAGATTGAAAGTGAAGTACAAGACAGAACCAAAGACCCACTTTTGAGTACATACCGTTTTGCTTATAACTCTATTAACTTTTTGATGTACGCTTCTACACTGAACGTTGAAGGTAGAAGAACTTTTCTCAGAGAGATATATAAAAACCCTTATACCGGCAAACAAGCTCACGAGCTGTACCAAAGACTAGTGCAGAATCCTAGATTTCAAGGAGGAGACATACAAACTCCTATATACAGAACAGTAAGAACAGAGTTGCCACGCGGAAACATGTTCGCCTCCTAGACTTGTTCTCACCACTAACTTTACTTATACTCTAAACGTGGAACCAATCGACAATCTCAGAAAAATACGCGTAGAAAAGTTAGAAAAAATTAAAAAATTGGGGGTAAACCCTTATCCTGCAAAAGCATCTAAGAATACAAAAACTGCAGCTGCTAAAAATTCTATAGGTAAAGAAGTCCAAACCGCAGGAAGGTTAAGCGCTATCCGTGGTCACGGAGGGTCCTCGTTTATGGATTTAACCGACGAAAGCGGGAAAATTCAACTGTTTATTTCTAAAGATAAACTTTCTAAAGAAAACCAGGCAATAGTCGAACTACTTGATATTGGAGATTTTGTAGAAGTTCGCGGAATTGTAGATAAAACCAAGGCAGGCGAAGACACAATATTTGTAGAAGACTTAAGGATTCTAACTAAGTCGCTGAGGCCAATACCCCAGGCATTTTACGGTTTAAAAGACATAGAAATACGCTTAAGAAAGCGCTATCTGGATTTGATAGCCAATCCAGAAATAAAAGATTTATTTAAAAAAAAGGCGAAGTTTTGGAACGCTGTCAGGAGTTATTTGGTTTCGAACGATTTTATAGAAGTTGAAACTCCAGCATTAGAACCAATACCCGGAGGCGCCGATGCCCGCCCGTTTACTACATATCACAATGCACTAGACAGAGATTTTTACCTGCGCATATCACTGGAGTTGTACCAAAAAAGACTATTGGTCGGCGGCTTCGAAAAGGTATTTGAAATCGGCAAAATCTTTAGAAACGAAGGAATAGACGCAGAGCATTTGCAGGATTATTTACAGATGGAGTTTTACTGGGCCTACGCAAGCTACGAAGATTTAATAGATTTTGTGCCGAAATATTATCAATTTATTGTCGAAGAAACATTAGGAAAGTTAGAAAGTGAGTTTAAAGGCGAAACTCTAAAGTGGTCCGGCGTCTGGCAGCGCGTCGATTACACAAGTGCATTTAAAGATGAAACAAAAATAGATTTAAATAAGCCTGTTAAGGTGGAAGAATTGTTTCAAATGGCAGTCAAGGTTGGGGCAAAGCCAGCCAAGAAATTGAGCGAGGGACGTCTAGTAGACTTAATCTATAAAAAAACAGTTAGGCCAAAGTTGGTTCAACCAACGCTCTTGATTAACCATCCAATTAGCGTGTCACCTCTTGCCAAAAGAAGCGACAAGAATCCTGGAATTGTAGAAAGAGTACAAGTGTTAGCAGCGGGAACAGAGATTGGGAATGGTTGGAGCGAATTAAATGACCCACAAGATCAGGAAGCTCGGTTTATTGAACAACAGGAAGCACGAAAAGCCGGTGACGAAGAAGCGCAAATGCACGACAAAGACTTTGTCGAAAGTTTGGAATACGGCATGCCGCCGGCAGCAGGCTTTGGGCTTTCGCAGCGCCTTTTTGCAGTTTTGGTAGACAAACCCATAAGAGAAACCATCTTTTTTCCACAGACTAAAGAAAAGAATGACTAGAGATGACGCCATAAGTATCCTAGACGAATTAAAAAACTCTAGAAATATGTTTAACCATGCCATTGCAGCAGGTAAAGTTATGGCCGCGCTTTACACTTATTTAGAAGGACAAGGCAAAAACCCGGAACTTGGCCAAGATGATTGGGAGATAGTAGGTATGTTGCACGACGCCGATTATGAAGCAACAGGTAAATCGTTAGAATTGCACACAGAAGAAACAACTAAAAAACTTAAAGAAGTGGGTGCACAAGAAATAATTATCGATGCAATACGGGGCCACTGCGATAAGGCTCAAAGAGACACCCTAATGGCAAAAGCAATTTATGCCTGCGATGAATTAAGTGGGTTAATAGTCGCTTGTGCTCTAGTCCAGCCGGAAAAAAAATTAAGCTCTGTAAGCTTAGAATCGCTACTTAAAAAATTCAAAAATAAAACATTTGCAGCAGGTGCCAACCGCGACCAAATTAAAACTTGTGAGACCGAGCTGGAAATACCAATAGAAAATTTTGCTAAAATTGCTCTAGAAGCTATGCAAGCTAACGCAAAAGAACTAGGTTTATGAAAAAACAAACATTGTCTAAAATTTTAAAAGTATTTTTAACATTGCAATGGGCAAAAGAATTACCTCGGCAAGGTTTTATCGCACTCGGCTTTAAAAGAAACGAAGCAGATTCTGTAGCTGCTCACTCGTGGGCAACGGCCATGCTTGTATACCTTATAGGCGAAGAACTTCGGCGGTTAGGGGAAAAAATAGACGTAAATAAAGCAGTCAAAATGGCGCTGTTTCATGACATGGCAGAAACAATAGTTGGCGACGTTGGGACATTTGTAAAAGGTATGGCAAAGGGGGCTTTTGCACCCATAGAAGAAGAAGGGCTCAAGTGGCTGGTTGCAGAGTTGCCTGGTAATGAAGAAATAATAGAACTAGTCCATGAATACATGCAGCGAAAATCTATAGAAGCGAGGCTTTGCAAAGTTGCAGACAATCTAGATGCACTCGCGCAGGTTAAAGGTGTCCCGGCAGCAAAAGACTCTATAAAATACTTTAAAGAGGTTTATCACTTAACAAAGTTCGACTGGCACAAGGTCGCTGTCGAAATGATATTGAATGACGAGGTGGAACCAGAAAGGAATTGGCAAAAAAAATAATTTGATATTGAATCGAATTTACCAGTAAAATAATCGAATGAACAAAACTAATGCAGTCCTCGAATTTTTTATTGTGTGTGAGTACGCACATATCGACGACAAGGGAAAACTCAATTTATTTGGAATATTCGATAATATCCTTGCTGCTAATTTTCCGGCTTTGCACCCAAAATTATTTATAGTAGCCAAGTGGGATGGACTTTCTGAAGGAGCGCATATTCAGAAAATCGATTTAGTTGGGCCTTCGGGTAAAACAATTTTTAGTAAAGAGCATGAGCTGCACCCAGCTAGAAACAGAAAATTACAAAGCGTAGGGGAAATTAATCTTATAAAACTTGACGAAACAGGGGATTATAAATTCAGGATGTTTTTGGATGAGGTTTTTGTAAAAGATCTTCACATAACTGTTCAGCAACAAAACACTTAGTATGCCTAGTGACACCGGGAATGTATGGGTAGCAGAGGCTAGTAAGGAAACCGAAGACAAATTTCCATCGTCAGTTGTCACTGTTGACTCAGACACAACATCTGATCCGACGCTAGAACCTTTAGATTTGTATTGGGAAAAAGTGCTGCCATACATTCGCTTTATATCCAGCAATGAGGACGCAGCCAGGAAAGGCTTGAAAGATCGAGGAATACCTAAAGGGAATGACATTACATCAAAAATCAGAACCGATTACCTCAGGTATAAGGAATATCAAGAAAAAGTTGAAGGGTTAAGGAATAAGATTAAAAAAAAGTCTGATGATTACTTCAAAACAGAAAACGAGGAGATTAAAAACGAAGTTAATGCACTTAAAGATGAACTAAGTGAATATGAAAGAAGGGGGCATGAACTCAAACGATTGCTCGTAAATAACGTATCAGGGATACCTAATTTAAATGTGTTGGCCCCTTTAGGAAAAAGTGAAACTGAAAATGTAATTGTAGGAAAAGGTGAAGCTGAAAAACCGCACTTTAACTTTTCGCCGAAGGACCACGTCGAGATTGGAACAAATCTTAGATTGATTGACGTTGAAAGGGCAACTAAGGTTTCAGGAACCAGATTTGCATATCTTCAGAACGCAGGTGTAAGCCTAGAGTTTGCATTGATTAATTTTGCTCTTGAGAAGTTACGAAGCAAGGGGTTTGCGCAAATTATCCCTCCTACATTAATCAAAAAAGAGTATATGTGGAGTATGGGTTACATTACTGGCCATTCCGAAAGTGAAACCTATAAAGCCACAGAGAAGAAAGAAATAGAAACTGAGAATTCACTTTATCTGACTGCTACGTCAGAACAAAGCGTCGGTCCTTATTTTGCAAATGAGACGTTAGAGGAGGAGCACCTTCCGCTCAGATTTGCAGCGTTCTCGTCATGTTATAGACGGGAGGCTGGTACGTATGGAGACATAAAAGGTTTATTTAGAGTTCATCAATTTGATAAAGTTGAAATGTTGTCTTTTTGCCACCCTGACAAATCAGAGGAAGAACACAAATATTTCCTTGAAATCGAGAAAGAATTATTTGAAGAATTAGGTTTAAACTTTATTGTAAAAGAAATGTGCTCGGGAGACCTGGGATTTGTTGCTTCTAAGAAGTACGACATAGAAGGTTGGTTTCCCGGTAGGCGTGAGTACAGGGAATTAACTTCAACTTCGAACACTACAAACTTTCAAGCAATGCGATTAAATATAAAATTTAAAAATAAGAGCGTAAAAGAATTCGTGCACATTATCAATGGTACTGCGTTTGCGATAGGGAGGACAATAAGTGCAATTTTAGAAAATTACCAACAAAAAGACGGAAGCGTGTTAGTCCCGGAAGTATTACAAAAATATACTGGTTTTACTAAAATTCCACAAAGTAAATAGCAACGTACGTTTTCTTAAAACTAAGTTGTTGACAAGCAATTTTTCATGCAATAATTTAATTACAACAAAGCCTCCGGCTGCTCGTGGAGGCTTTTTTCTCACAAAAGCTGCGCAGGCCTAACATTTTTAGCCTCAGTTGTTGTAAAATATTGCAACGAATGAGAACTCTGCCAGAGGAAGATGTCGAAAAACTTAAGAAGGCAAATAGAATTAAGAGACTTTCTCCTAAAACTCACAGAATAGCTGTTGAATCTGGAAGATCTCTCAAAACTCTTTGGATGCATATAAACAAAAAGGCAAATAAATAATGCTAAATTTTTTCTCTAAAATTTTGGACTCTAATGAAAAGCAAGTAAATAAGTTGCAGCCAATCGTTGAGGCAATTAATAGTTTTGAACCAAAATTGTCAAAACTTTCGGACAGTAAACTAAAGGCAAAAACAGCGGAATTTAAGTTGAGGCTAGAGCGTTCGGAAACTTTAGACGATATTTTGCCGGAAGCGTTTGCGGCAGTCCGTGAAGCTTCGAAAAGAGTTCTTGGGCAAAGGCATTACGACGTACAGCTTCTTGGAGGCATAGTTTTGCACCAAGGGAAGATTGCAGAGCAAAAAACTGGTGAGGGTAAAACCTTAACAGCATCTCTGCCCTTGTACCTAAATTCTTTAACAGGCAAGGGTGTGCATTTGGCAACTGTTAACGATTACCTTGCGCGAGTAGGTTTAGGGTGGATGGGGCCAATTTATGAAGCTCTTGGTGTGACAGCCGGCGTCGTCATGCAGGATGCCGCATATATATACGACCAGAAATACGAAGACAAAAAGCAAGCAGATTGGAGGCTAAGACATCTGCGCTCTGTAGAAAAAAAAGAGGCATATGCTGCCGACATAACCTACGGCACCAACAACGAATTTGGCTTTGATTACCTACGGGACAATATGGTTTGGGAACTTAAAGATATGGCCCAAAGGGCTCCGCATTTTGCAATAGTCGACGAAGCGGACTCTATTCTTATCGATGAGGCTAGGACACCTCTTATTATTTCTTCGCCGGCGTCTAAGGCTAACGAAAAATACTCGCAATTCGCGCGACTTGTAGAAGAGCTATCTCAAACAACAGATTACGTGATGGACGAAAAACTTAAGACTGCTAACTTAACAGAAGCAGGTATAGCAAAGGTCGAGAGTAAGCTTGGTGTTACTAATTTATACGAAAAAGACTTTGCAAGTATCCACCATATCCAACAGGCCCTCCGCGCCAAAAGCCTTTTTCATAAAGACAAAGATTATGTTGTAAAAGAAGGCGAAATAATAATAGTAGACGAATTTACCGGAAGATTAATGCCAGGAAGACGCTGGTCCGAAGGACTTCACCAGGCTATTGAAGCAAAAGAGGGAGTGTCTATTCAGCAAGAGTCACAAACGCTCGCCACCATTTCTTTTCAGAATTATTTTAGGCTTTACGAAAAACTTGCCGGTATGACAGGTACCGCTGTAACAGAAGCCGAAGAATTTCACAAGATTTATAACTTAGAAGTAATAATTATCCCAACTAATAAGCCGCTTATAAGAAAAGACCATGCAGACGTTGTTTACAAAACAATAAAAGCTAAATTTGCAGCGATTGCAAAAGAGGTTGAAAAACAGCACGAAGACGGTAGGCCTGTATTAATCGGTACGACTTCTATAGAAAAGAACGAAGCACTGTCTGCGCTTCTTAAAAAGAGCAAAATCCCTCACTTCACACTAAACGCAAAAAACCACGAAAGAGAAGCAGAAATCATTGCTCAAGCAGGACAAAAGGGTACGGTTACTCTAGCCACCAATATTGCAGGAAGAGGGGTAGACATTATCCTGGGGGGTCCACCGCCAACAGATAAATTAGGCAGACCAGAACAAAAAGGTAAAAACTACGAAAAATGGCAAAAGGCTCATGACGAGCTTGTTGCCCTTGGCGGCCTTTTAGTCATTGGTTCCGAGAGACATGAAGCCAGAAGAATAGACAATCAGCTGAGAGGGAGGGCTGGCAGGCAAGGGGACCCTGGCGCTAGTCACTTTTTTGTTTCATTGGAAGACGACCTTATGCGGATCTTTGGCGGCGAGCAAATTGCAAAGATTATGACTGCATTCAAGTTACCAGAGGATACCCCTATAGAACACGGCATGGTTTCTAAGGCTATAGAAAACGCTCAGGTAAAAGTAGAAACGCACAATTTCGATATCAGAAAACATTTAGTCGAATACGACGATATTGCCAATAAACAAAGAGAAATTATCTATGGCATGCGAAAAGCCTTGTTAGTCGCCGGCCAAAGTAATGAAAATGCAACGCAAGTAAGTAGTGATGTAAAGGAAAAAATAGATAGGGAAATAGAAACTCTTGTGCTTGCAAAAAGCGAAGAGAGAATAAGCGATACGGATTTGCAAAGCATAGTAAAAGAATATGCAACCATAGTACCGTTTGACGAAAAATCCCAAAGCGCATTTACACAAGATGCCAAATCTAAAAAGTCGCCTCAAGAGTTGATAGATTTCCTTAAATCTGTAGCTGGCAGTGTTTATGAGAGCCGCGTAAAGCAATTAGGTGAAAAGGTTTCTAGAGATATAGAGAAATTTGTTTCTCTTTCAGTTATCGACACCCTGTGGATAGAGCACCTAGACGCTCTCGACGATTTGCGTGAGGGAATTGGTCTTCGAGCAGCCGGCCAAAGAGATCCTTTGGTGGAATATAAGCAAGAGGCCTTTAATCTTTTTGAAAAGTTAACAGGTAGCATTGATTACGAAATTGTTCATAGAATTTTTAAAGTCCATGTTCATCAAGAAGGCCAACAAGAACTTCCGCAACAAGAGGTACATGTAGATCCATTACAGAATGAGTTCAAAGAAGAGGTTGTGCAAAAAGAGGCCGAAATTGACCCGGCGCAAATGAGCGACGAGGAGCTCGATGCCGAAATAGCAAGACTAGAAGCCCAAGAAAGAGGAAGTACAATTGGCGCCGAAAATCCATACCAAGGAGCATTAAGCACAAAAACTATAAAAGTAGAGAAAATCGGTAGAAACGACCCTTGCCCATGCGGAGCAATTAATCCTCAAACAGGCAAAGTTTACAAGTATAAGAAATGTGGCCTCATCAACGCCTCGTACCACAAAGGCTAACCCATTTCTTGCGCTAACTAAAGAAATGTGGCCTAATTAACGCCCTGTACCACAAAGGATAAGCCATTTCTTGCGATTGATAAAAAATATTAGAATTGACTTTTAGAAACTTCAGACGCAATACTTACTATTGGTGAATCTCTTACTGGCAATTTTGGCAGGAGCTGTGCAAGGTTTAACAGAATTTTTGCCTGTTTCTTCCACAGGCCACTTAATAATTTTTGAAAAGATTTTTAATATACCTAGCTCTTCGTTCGGTTTGGCTTTTGACGCTTCTCTACACTTAGGGACTCTAGCAGCCGTTGCGATTTTTTTCTTCCGAGACTATTTAAAGGTTCTTAATTTAAAAAACAAACTTTTACTAAAATTACTTATAGGTACTGTACCTGCAGCAATTCTCGGATTACTTTTTGAAAAGCAAATTGAATCTTCCGTGCGGCAACTTTGGGTAATTGGCTTGGGTTTAATTATTTTTAGTTTTGTAATGTGGTTTGCAGAAAAAGCCGGTAAGCACACCAAAACAGAGAAAGAAACGACTTTAAAAGAGTCCCTCATCATAGGTTTTGCTCAATCTTTTGCCCTTGTGCCAGGAGTTTCGAGATCCGGAGCAACAATTTCTGCAGGATTGTTTTTGGGACTTAAAAGGGAAGAGGCAGCACGCTTTGCATTTATGCTTTCTGCGCCAATCATAGCAGGGGCTGGTCTTAAAGAGTTTGCAAGCGTACTTATGTCAAAGACGGTTTCTGCCAGTGACCTACAGTTCTTCTTGGTCGGAATAGTCTCATCTTTTGTTTTTGGATATTTAACGATTAAATATTTTTTAAAATTCATTTCCAAAAACAATTTAAACGTGTTTATTGCCTACAGAATAGTTTTAGGATTAACGCTAATTGCAGTCTCCGTTTTCTTTTAAAAAAACTCCTTAGGTTATAATTTGTTTTATGGATAATCAGCAAATACTCGATTCTCTATTAGCCAGGCTAGAGATTATTAACAAGAATTTTGACGTTGCTTCAAAAGAAGAAGAGCTAAAAGCTTTAGAGGTGAAAACAAAAGCAGCAGATTTCTGGCAAGATAACCGTGAAGCGCAACGGGTAATGAAGCTTATCGCCAGCCTTCAGAAGGACCTCGAAGATTTTGAAAAGCTAAACAAAAACCTCGCAGACATAAAAGGCATGATTGTTATTAGTCAAGATGACGACAGCCTTCAGAAGGAAATTAAAAAAGAGTTGAAGGAGCTAAGTTCAATTTTAGAATCCTTAGAAACTAAAATGTTTTTATCGGGGAAGTACGACGAAAGTGCAGCACTTGTTTCTATTCACGCTGGACAAGGTGGAGTAGAGGCAATGGATTGGGTAGATATGTTGTCGAGAATGTATCAGAAGTTTTTTACAAAGCGAACGTGGCAGTGGGAAATACTCGAAGAAATACCGGGCGAAGAAGCAGGAACAAAAACAGTTACCTTTTCTATTGACGACCCTTATACTTTTGGTATTTTAAAAGGTGAAGCAGGCGTGCATAGGCTTGTTAGGCAATCCCCTTTTAATGCTGCAAATCTCAGGCAAACATCGTTTGCGTTAGTTGAAGTTATGCCCCAATTAGAAGAATCGCAAGACATTGAGCTAAATAACGACGATATAGAATTTGAGGCTTACCGTTCCGGCGGACACGGAGGGCAAAATGTAAATAAGGTAGCTACCGCCGTAAGAATTAAGCATAAACCAACAGGCATAGTGGTGACCTGTCAAACGCAGAGGTACCAGGCCCAGAACAGAGAAAACGCTCTTAAGCTCTTAAAAGCAAAATTATGGCAATTAAAAGTTGCGGAAGAAAAAAAGGAAAAAGATACTATTAAAGGCGGCCATGTCATGCCTGGATGGGGAAACCAAATACGCTCTTATGTTCTGCACCCATATAAGCTTGTGAAAGACCTGAGAACAAATTGGGAAACAACAGATGCGCAGGCGGTTTTAGATGGCGAACTGGACGATTTTATTAAAAACGAGCTTGCCCTAGGTTCTAATTAATGCTCAATTCGCTTGTTTTGGGCTGAACTTTGTTGCTATAATATTGCAAGTTTAGATGGACACCACCAAAGAAAACGCAACCGGAACACAACCACTAAGGGCTGCACCTACTAAGCTGCCACTTTCAAAAATTCTTCCAGTTTTGGTAATTATTGTAATAATAGGGCTAGGTATTTTTACGGGCCTAGTTGCTTCTTCCAGAACCAAAAACAAAGCTATTGGCACTAGTCTGCCCAAAGACCAGAATTTGTCGCCGGAGCAAAAACAAAGCGTGCAGACAGTTACTAGAGATACCGCAGAAGGAGTGATACAAAAAAACGATAAATTTGAAGAAACTGCACAAGGCCAGTGGAAGCTTATTAGACCAGGCGGCGAGAGCCAGACTGCATATCTCACATCTTCATTTTTAGACTTGGACCAATACGTAGGTAAAAAAGTAAAGGTTTACGGTGAAACCCTCGGTTCTCAAAAAGTAGGTTGGTTAATGGACGTAGCAAAGGTTGAAGTCCAATAAAAAAGCTTCTGCCCGATGATTAAATTTGAATCCGTATCTAAAAAATTCCCCAGTGGACATGCAGCCCTAGAAGATATCGACCTCGAAATCGACGACGGTGAATTCATATTTATTGTTGGAGCGAGCGGGGCAGGAAAATCTACGCTTTTAAAATTGATAACAAGAGAAATTAAGCCAACCCATGGCAAAATTTACTATAACGGAGAAGAGATTGCTAAAATTCCAGAAAATAAATTACCTATTTTAAGAAGAAGAATAGGAACTGTTTTTCAGGATTTTAAGCTTCTCTTAAACAGAACTGTTTTCGAAAACGTTGCACTGCCACTGGAGGTTCTAGGCCAATCCGAAGGTCATATACAAAGGGAGGTTTCGGAAACTTTAGAAAAAGTTGGGATAATAGAAAAGGCAGATAATTTCCCCTTGCAGCTTTCCGGCGGGGAAATACAAAGGACGTCTATTGCCAGAGCCATTATTTCTAAGCCACAAATTCTTTTAGCAGACGAACCTACAGGAGACTTGGATCCTAAAACAGCCAATGAAATCGTAGACCTACTTGATAAAATAAATAAAGAAGAAAAAACTACAATTCTTATGGCAACACATAATTCCCACATAGTGAACCATTACAAGAAAAGAGTGCTCGTACTTAAAAAAGGGAAATTGGCAAGTGACGAGAAAGAAGGGAAATATGAAGCAGATTAATAAAACCGTTAAGTTATTGAGGAGGAGTCCTTATCAAGCGCTCGCTGCGGCTCTTGCGATGTCGCTGACTTTTTTTGTCGCATCTATATTTGTAGTTTTAATTATCGGAGGCCAGTTAGTATTGCGCTATATTGAGCAAAGGCCGCAAGTCATAGCTTTTTTTAAGGATAATACAAACGAGACGCAAATTAACGAAGTAATAGCCAAGGTTAAATCCTCTAACTTGTCTACAAGTGTTAAATACGTGTCTAAGGAGGAAGCACTCGCTATATACAGAGAAAGAAATAAAGACGACCCTCTGCTTTTGGAATCGGTAACCGCAGATTTTTTACCGGCTTCTATAGACGTATCTGTTAAACGCGCCCAAGATATTAACGAAGTAGCAAAGATAGTGCAAAGCCGGCCGGAAGTGGATAAAGTAATAACGCCGGAAAATTTAGTTAATCAATTAGTTAAATGGACAAAAACAATTAGATTTGGAGGAATACTTTTTGTAACAACACTTCTTTCGGTCTCCTTTTTAATAATTATCATGGTTATAGGCATGAGAATTGCAATTCGCCGAGATGAGATTTCTATTATGAATCTGGTAGGTGCAACAAAATATTATATTGCCCGCCCATTTTTTATTGAAGGGGCTATGTACGGCATAATTGGAGCCACGATTTCTATCGTATTAATTTATGTATTACTTTTGTTTTATTCTCCTAACATTCAGAACTTTTTGGGGCCAATTATCGTATTTCCCATAAACCCACTCTTTTTCGTATATATGTGGGTAGGCGAAACAGTAATAGCAGTTATAGTCGGTGTACTTGGTGCGGCTATAGCGCTATATAGGTACCTAAAAATACAGTAGAAATTATGAAAATTGCAAAACTCCTTGCAGTTTGCGCACTGCTTATCTCGATATCAATTCTCACACTACCGTCTGTTGTCCGCGCTCAGTCAGCTGACCAATACGCAGATATTCAAAAGAAAATTAATGAAACTACCCAAAAAATTGCCGAACTACAAAAAACAGAGCGAGACCTAAACGACCAAATTGCGTATTTTGATAACCAGATAAAACTTACAGAGCTAAAGATACAACAAGCTCAGACCAAAATTGACGAATTAGAGAAAGAGATAAACACTCTTGGCTTCCGGATTAATTTTATTAGCGATTCTGCTAACAGGCTGGAGACATTACTAAAACAAAGGATAGTTGCAACATATCAACAAAGCTTCGTTTCTAATATCGAACTACTTGCAACATCTAGTGATTTTTCGGATCTCATACTTAGGCTGCAATACGTAAAGCAGGTACAAGATAATGATAAAAAATTGCTTACAAATTTACTCGAAACTAAAGCAAATTACGCAAACCAAAAAGACGAAAGAGAAGATAAACAAGCACAAATAGTTGAAAATAAAAAACAACTAGATGCAAGTCAAGTTGTTTTGGCAGCTCAGAAAAAAGAGAAAAATGATTTCTTAAGACTTACACAGAATGACGAAAATAAATACCAGCAAGAACTAGCAAAGCTAAAAGCCGATGCTGCCTCGATTTCTCAAGCGCTGGGCAATATTGGCTATAAAATAGGTAATGTTTCCAAAGGCGATGTTATTGCTTCCGTTGGGTCGAGTGGTTGTTCGACAGGTCCTCACCTACACTTTGAAGTTTACACAGATGCACACGTAGAAAATGGCAGAATAATTGGCAATAGGACAGACCCGAAGCCGTATCTGGACTCTTACGATATAAAGCCTGTTCCAAATTATCCGCAGAATGTTACTACCTGGTACGGGGAAGTTTATTTCTTGGGTACGCACACGGGAGTTGATATAGCAGACCCATTTGGTACTCCGATTAGAGCTGTCGATAGCGGAGAAGCGTACTTTACTTCGGCACCTTGCAACTACCAGATAGCAGGTGGTAGTTCGCTGGGAAAAGGCATAGTTATAGATCACAAAAACGGCAAGGTCACCCTTTATTGGCACATTCCTTGAGATTGACAAAAGTTGTGGAAAGTTCTATTTTTTGGGCTAATGTCCAGAGTTTTAACTTTTACTATAATTCTTATTATCGCGCTTGCTGCAACAAAAGTAGCGCATGCTGCCAGAACAATAACCATATCCGGCACAAAAACATCCTTGTTCGGGGACGAAGAAATGTCTCTTAATGCTACCCTTTCCGGATTTACGAGTGGCGAAACAATCTATGTAAAGGGTGCCTTTTACCAAGACGGAACTAGCAACTATTTCGGCTATACAAAAAACGGGGATTCTTGGGTAAAAAACGGCTCATCCACAACAAGCCAGAGACAAGTTAAGGTTGGCGATTGGGATGGCAACTTAATAGTTAAAAGTGATTTCACTGACAGCGGGTTTAAAGGTGAAGGAGATTACCAATTTAAGGTGGGGTTTTATTATGTAACTACCGGTGGCAACCTGTCATCGGTAAACTGGTCAACAAATAATATTGCACTAAACATTAACGAGCCCGACCCGACCCCCTCGCCTTCGCCGAGTCCGGCAGCAAGTACAAGTACAATAGCTGTAGCTAAATCTCCCACCCCTTCACCTTCGGCATCGAACGTTCTAAAAATTTCACCATCACCAAAAACAAGTTCACCAGAAGTTCTGTCGGCGTCAGAGGAAGTGAATATCTCGCAATCAATAAAAGCGTCCCCTAGTAGCAGCCCAAAAGTTGAAAACGAAGATGAACAAATTCCCAAGGTAGCAGGCGTATTGATTTTAATGAGCCTGTTTCTTTTTGGTATTTCACTTAGTTTATACTTTTGGTACAGAAAGCGCCTTGCTAAGATTTCTCAATGAAAGCTAAATATTTTAATTGGTTTTTAGTAGTTTTATGGATGATGGTAATTTTTTACTTTTCGTCATTGCCTCAGTTGAAAGCGAGTCAGTTTTTTTTCTGGAACTTTGTAATTAAAAAAACCGCGCACGTAACAGAATATGCAATTTTATTCACCCTTTTACTAAGAGCTACTGGCAAAAATTATCTTTTGTCTTTTATACTTACATTGCTGTATGCATCTACAGATGAATTTCATCAAAAATTCACTTTTGGTCGCACCGCAAGTGTTTTAGATGTGGGAATAGACTCTTGTGGAGCAGCAATAGCTGCTTATTTATTATGGAAATTAAATCCAGATCGGAAAAAGAAACAAAAGAAATTGGCAAAAACATAGCCAAAAGGCTTGCTCCAGGTGCGATTATCGCTCTTTATGGTGATTTAGGTTCAGGTAAAACGACACTAGTTCAGGGTGTCGCAAGCGGCCTTGGTATAAAAAAAAGAGTATTGTCTCCGACGTTTGTCTTTATGCGAAGCTATGCTATTCAAAAGAACCACCAAGAGTTTGATTTAGTGCATATAGACCTTTACAGAGGCGAAGAAGCAAGCGATTTCAAGTCTCTGGGATTGGAAGACATATTCGATTCTCAGAGCATCGTAATACTTGAGTGGGCAGAAAAAATAAAAAAAGTTCTACCAAAGAAAAGGATAGAAATATACATTAAGGTCGACAAGCAAGGTGCTCGACGCCTGAGTATAACTGAACTAAAGTGAGTGATATTCAAAAAGCTGCAAAAATATTGAGCATTGGAGGAGTAATTGTATTTCCAACAGACACCGTTTATGGAATAGGTGCTGTGTTTGACAACGATAAAGCGCAAGAGAGAATTTACAAAATTAAAGGTACCCCTAAGCGCCAGAAATTCCCTATTCTAGTTTCCAGTTTAAAACAAGTAGAAAATATCGCCGAGGTCGGGCCAAAGGCAAGGGAATTAATAGAAAAATATTGGCCGGGAGCATTAACAATCGTGCTCAAGTCAAAAGACAAAAAGGAAAAGTTGGGGTTTAGACGTCCGAATTCTAAAATTGTTGAAGAGCTTATTAATCTTTGCAATAAGCCGATTGTAGGAACTTCTGCAAATATTCATGGCAAAAAAACGCCAGAAAGTTTTGAGCAATTGGACGAGAAGATAATAAGAGCCGCAGATTTTGTAATAAAAGGTAAATGCAGGCTCATGAAAGAGTCGACCGTTGTCGATGCGAGCTCTAGCACGCTAAAAGTCCTAAGAGTAGGAGCAATATTATTGTGAACATTTTAAAAATAGATACAACGAAAAAAGAAAAAACGATAGTAGAACTGGTCAAGACGAAGAGAAAGATCACGCTAGTTAAGAGTCAGAAATTTGGGTCCCAAGTGCTTTTACCGATGATCGCCGAAATTCTCGAAAAGGGCAAAATTAACATTGGCGAGATAAGTGCAATCGAGGTAAATGAAGGCCCTGGGTCATTTACCGGAACTAGAATTGGAGTTGCGGTGGCGAATATCTTTGCAAAATTCCTAAAAGTGCCAATAAATGGAAAAAAAGATAAAATGATTGTACCCATATACGATAAAAGTAAGTTTGATATATGAATATCTTAGTAACTGGCGGTGCTGGTTTTATTGGGTCTCAAGTATGCACATCCCTTGTGGCGGCGGGCAATAAAGTCAGAGTTTTGGACAATCTAGAAACAGGCCATAAAAACTCTCTGCCTGCTGGTTGTGAGCTAGTGGTAGGAGATATTCGGGACCAAAACATAACAACTAAAGCTCTTAAAAATATAGATGCGGTAATACATATGGCAGGCTTAATAGTGGTCCCTGATTCCGTAAAGGACCCCATCACATACAGCCAAAACAATGTTATTGGTACAGTAAACCTTTTAAACTGTATGAAAAGTGAATCTGTAAAGAAAATAATCTTTTCGTCTAGCGCTTGTGTTTATGGTAGCCCAGAACAACTACCGATAACAGAAGATGCCCCTCTGCACCCCGACAATCCGTACGGTGCTAGTAAGGCGGCCGTCGAAAGTTTCCTGCAATCCTTCCACGCAAGCTTCGGTTTCGATGTTGTAATACTTAGATACTTCAACCCCTACGGCCCTGGAGAGTTACATACACCAGAAACTCACGCCATTCCAAACTTTATAAAAGCTACATTAGAAAAGAGACCAATACCTCTTTACTGGGGTGGTAAGCAAATAAGAGACTTTATTTATATAAGTGATTTAGTTCAAGCGCACGTTGATGTTTTAGATATTGCCGGATTTGAAATTTTTAATGTCGGGACAGAGACCGGGGTAATAATAGAGAACGTACTAGAGCTTATATTTAAAATAGTAGGTTACAAAGTCGAAATTAAGGACATGGGAAATAGGCCGGGCGACGTTAACGCAAATTATGCTTCAAGTAAAAAACTGGAAAAAGAGGTTGGCTGGAAAGCAAAAGTTTCTCTCGAGGATGGACTAAGACAAACGATACAGTTTTTTAAGATAAATCAAAAAAAATAAATTTTTGGTGTGTTGACAAAATATTTTTTGATTTGTTATTCTTGCACAACTGTTCAAGGCTCTCTATAACCTGCCAAAATAATCTGCTCCAGAAATAAAAGCCTTTTAACTTCAGTACATGAAGAAAAAGCTTTGGGTTAATTTTAAAGTCTTCCAGAAATCTGCATTTCAGCTTATTCGTTTAGAACACTTTTGAAAGGAGGTGACAAAATATAATGATTTCAATTAAAAAAGTAGCAACAATTGGTGCAACAGTAGCCCTTTTGTCTGCCGCCGCAGTTCCAGCTTTTGCAGGAAATTTTTCTCACAGCGGTAACAGCACTGACATTGACCAAAAGAACAAAGCAACCATTACCAATGATGTTGACTCTAGCTCAAACACTGGTAAGAACACAGGCTCTTCGAGTTCTTGTTCATGGCTTTGTTTCGGTTCAAAAGGAAGCAAGGTTGAAACAGGTAATGCAAAAACCGAAGTTTCCGTTGCAACAGTTGCAAACAGCAACTCTGCAGATGTAAGCACATGTGGTTGCCAAAGCAACAAACATGGCAAAAACAGCAGCAACAAGGTTGATGTTGACCAAAGCAACAAAGCAACCATAACTAACGATGTTGACTCAAAGTCCAACACCGGTAAGAACACTGGTAACTATGTTGAAACTGGCAACGCAAAAACAGATGTTGCAGTTCTAACTGTAGTTAACGAAAACGTCGTTACTAACTAACGCGCGTTACTTTCCTAATTTGGGAGGGGATAGGTTTATGCCTCCCCTCTCAGAATAGGATCTAATAAAGGATAAAAAGATGAAAAAAATAAAAATATTATTGTTAAGCTTTTTAATTAGCTTTCAAATTTTCGGCTTCTTGCCTGCAAAAATTGTTATGGCGCAGGAGGCATCGCCAGACGAGACAACGCAATCGTCGCCAGCGCCACAAGAATCACCCTCCCCTGGTCCGGACCAATCTTCGCCAAGCCCTGACGTTTCGCCATCTCCTTCTGTGTCGCCGAACCCATCACCTTCCCCCAGCCCAGAGACAAGCCCTAGTCCGGACATTTCAGCTGCTGATATAAATACACAATCTCCGGAACCTTCACCTTCACCTTCACCTTGCGACAATTCGTCTGCAGATGTTGCGCAATGCAACGCTGCAAATATAGACAACACAACGGCGTCAGGAGCAGATACGGGCAATAACCAAGCGACAGGCTCTGCAAATCCGGCTAGCGGTGCGCAGATAGATACAGGAGCAGCAAGCTCAGACGTTTCTCACCTAAATATCGCAAACACCAATTCGACCAACTCCACGATTAATGTTCAGTTAAACAACATAACAAGCGATAGCGCAGGAGACATCAATTTATCGCCGGACCCTCAAGCTGCAAATTCAATTCCGGCATCTGTATTAAACGAAAACAGTGCAACAGTTACAAACGACGTAAACGCCTTTTCCAATACAGGTAATAACAATATTGACGGCTCCGGCCAAATTAAGACCGGAGATGCCTACACAGCAGTAGACATATTCAATCTTATTAACGCAAATCTAATCGATTCTATTTTGCAGTTTGCGGTAATTAATATTTTTGGAACGTTAAATGGAAACATAATATTACCTTCTCTTGGCGAAACCTCAACTTCTGGCAGCACTCCGAAAATCGGCGAACTCAGCCAGACGAATTACGCACAGATACTAAACAATGTCGTCGCCTCATCGGATTCTGGCAACAACTCTGCTGGTGCTGGAAACATAAGTACGGGAGATGCCTATACCACAACAAATATATCCAATTTTGCAAACTACAACTTATTTAACTCTAATTATGTTTTCTTGTTAATCAATAATTTAGGCACTTGGAACGGTGCCTTTGCCGGATGGACAATGCTGCCTGTTACAATGCCAGACGGCAGCACGTCGTATATTTACACAAATATCCCCAGCACCTGTAACTGTCTTCCAATTACAAATATTAACCAAAACAATGATGTAACGCTGACGAATAACGTTAATGCGGCCTCTTCTACGGGCAGCAATACGCTGACAGGTAAAGGCAGTATTACTACTGGAAACTCGTATACCTCTGTAAATTTGTTAAATTTCGTTAATGCAAATATTGTCTCGAGTCACTTATTTTTCGAAATAATTAATATATTCGGAACTCTTAATGGAGACATCGGTGATAGCGCGCATTTAAATAGCAAAAATGAACCCGAGGCAGCCGGTGGTCCAAACACGGATAGTTCTAAGAAGCAAGAAGGCGGCAAGTTGCAGCTATCTGCTACCAGTAACGTTGGAGACCATGTGAATCCTGGAGATACTGCAATGTTCTTCTTAAACGTTAGCAATGCCGGAACAGGAGCGCTTTACGACACGAACGTTCGATTTACCCTTATCGACTCGGAAGGAGACGTTGCCCTTGTTAAAAATTACAACCTTGGAGAAATAGACGCCTCCCACCTGGCAAAAATTAGCTTTGGAACTCTTTTGTCTTCAAGTGCCCCTCTCGGCCAGTACAAAGTAGTAGTCGAGGCAGGCGCAACCACGGGTGAAAATAACGCCTCACAAAGTGCGTCGGCCGGCCTTACTTTTAATGTCGGCTCCCTGATAACTAAAGTCAGCGGGACAATACTTGGAGACGTTCACGCCCAAGATAAAACCATAGTGAGTAGCGTTAAGCAAAACGTTTCGGATAAAGACTCTCGTAACATGAATATATCCCGAGTTGCTTGGATAATATTTTATGCACTTCTTTTAATAGCTGTTATTGTCTATATCGCAAGACCAAAGACGTTCAAAGAACTCATAAACGAGGCCAAAAAGGCAAAGCAGCTGATTTTCTAAGGTAGTTTTCCCTATTGACAACTTATAATATATGACTATAATAGGCACACACTATTACTTTCTATTGCCCCTTTGCCTAAAGTAATCTGCTAAAAGCTCCTGCCAGTTTATATGAATATAGGAAGACTGTTAAAAATCTTCCTGCCTACACTAATCGGAATATTCCTGGTTTCCGTTTGCGTTTCTGCGCTTGGGCAAGCCAAGGCAGGCAATTACGAAAATAATTGTAATACAGGCCAATACAACCTTTATGGTGATTGGAACAATAACTGTTATCCGTCTCCAAGCCCGTCTCCAAGAACATCACCAAGTCCGTCTCCAAAAACATCGCCAAGTCCAAAGCCGTGTGAAGACAATAAGGATGATCACGACTACAAAGACAAGGAAAAACACGACTATAACCACAACATTAGCATTTCAAGGTTCTTCGATGTATATGCGGGTAGCGACTATGAACACCCTAAGCCGAGCAAAAGCCCTTGCCCTACACCAAGCCCTTCAACGCCACCGCAAGGTGGAGGCGGTGGAGAAAATAATCCAGGGCCTGGGGGCAGTGGCTCTAGTTGTCCAAATGACAGGCTCGGCAAAGTTACCCAAGTATGGTTTAGTGATATAACAAGTACATCTTTCAAGGTACACTGGTCAACCAAGGCAGAAGACAAAGGCTATCACATTGCATATGGTCTAAAGCCAAATGAATGGCTCTGGGGTGTCACAGTAGGCGCGGTAAACGAGGTTACTCTAAACAATTTGCCAAAAAGCACTCAAATTTGGGTTTCGGTAATACCGCTTGACGGAAATGGATGCGCAGGAAACGCAGGGGATCCTTGGACAGTTGGGGAGCTCGCAGCAACTGGAAACGTTAAGGATTCGGTAATCTTCTTGTCAGGGTTCGCATTAATAATCCTAGGTTTATGGCAAGCTCAAAAAGTTCTCAGAAAAAGAGAAATAGCAAGCTAAAGCGCCCTTACACCCTTTATTTTTTCAGCCTCATTACATTGTTTGTAGGGTTCGCGTTTGTTTTTTGGGCTTCTTCTAGGTTTTTTCAATCATTCAGCAAGTTACAACTTAAAGATAGTAGGCAAAAAATTGCCGCCCATCCGGAAAAACCTTCCAAAATTTACATTCCCGACCTCAACGAAGTACTACCCATAACGGATGGTACTAACGAAGGAAATAGGTGGGTGATTGCAGAAGTTGGTATTTCATACTTAATAACGTCTGGTACTCCCGGGCAAAATGGGAATGCGGTATTGTACGGCCACAATAAAGACGATGTTTTAGGAAGACTTTACGCAGTAGGACAAAAAGAACCAATATACGTTATTACGAATAACGGTTCATATTACAAATATGCTGTGAGTGAAAAAAAAGAAGTTACTCCACAACAGGTAGAAATTCTAAACCCCACCACGGATAGTACCCTCACTATTTACACATGCAGCGGATTTTTAGATGAAGCACGCTTCGTGGTTGTCTCAAAGTTGTCTGAGAGTATTCGAACTAATTAAAAATCTTGTTGTTGCCAAAATACTTAGGCTATAATATCTACACATGAAAGGCGTAATTTTAGCAGGCGGCTTAGGAACTCGCCTCTATCCTCTAACGCACGCGACCAACAAGCATTTGCTACCTGTTTACAACCAGCCAATGGTTTATTATCCAATTCAGACGCTAGTTAAAGCTGGGATAGACGAGATAATGATCGTGATCGGTGGCCCGCACGCCGGCGATTTTATAAGAGTCCTGCAAAACGGCAAAGACTTCGGTATCAGGCATTTGGAATTTGCTTATCAAAACAGTGGTGATGGAGGAATAGCAGACGCGCTTAAGTTGGCAGAAGACTTCGCTGGAGACAGCCCCGTTGCAGTTATTTTGGGAGACAATTGTACCGATGCAGACATTTCAAAAGAAACAAAAAACTTCAAAGAAGGTGCGACAGTTTTCCTTAAAGAAGTACCAGACCCAGAAAGATTTGGAATAGCAGAGCTAGACCCAAATGACAAAACAAAAATAATTAGCATTATAGAAAAACCCAAAGAACCAAAGTCTAATCTTGCAGTGACAGGTGTTTATATTTTCGACTCTCGTGTTTATACGCATATATCTGCAATAAAACCATCACCAAGAGGTCAGCTAGAGATAACAGATGTAAATAACATATATATAAAGGAAGGGAACCTTAGGTGGGCGCCACTCGAAGGTTTCTGGTCAGATGCGGGAACATTCGAGAGTCTCTACAGGGCAAACGTGTTTTGGGCAAGAAAAATCCTTACAGACGAGGTAGAAAAAGACTTAACCACCTACGAATGAAACTTCTTGTAACTGGTGGAGCCGGCTTTATTGGCTCTAATTTTATAAGGTACTGGCTGAAAAGCCATCCTGACGATCAAATTGTAAATATAGACAAGCTAACTTATGCCGGAAATTTAGACAATTTAAAAGACATAGAAAAAAATAATAATTATAGTTTTGTAAAAGGCGATATTTGCAATCAACAAGATGTAGAAGAAGTAAGTAGAGGAATCGACACAATTGTCCACTTTGCCGCCGAAAGTCATGTCGACAGGTCGATTATGGACCCTGCTACTTTTGTACAGACAAACGTGTTGGGGACGCAGGTATTATTGGAAGCTGCTGTTAAAAATGGAATAAAAAGATTTCACCATATTAGTACAGACGAAGTTTTCGGAGCGCTTGCTTTAGACGACCCAAATAAATTTACAGAGGAAACAAGTTACGACCCTAGAAGCCCTTACTCCGCCTCTAAAGCTGCTGCCGACCATCTTGTTCGGGCATATTACACAACATACGGGTTGCCGATTACTATGACAAATTGCGCTGATAACTTCGGACCATACCAATATCCCGAAAAATTAATTTCCCTGGCTATAACAAATGTCCTCGAGGGCAAGAAAATTCCCGTCTATGGAGACGGACTTTACGTACGTGACTGGCTTTTCGTAGAAGACCATTGTGGTGCAATAGAGGCGGTATTAACAAAAGGGACAATAGGAGAGACCTACATGGTTGGTACCAACGCACCAGATATTTCCAATCTCGAACTTGTTAAAAAACTGCTTTATCTAATGGGCGAAAGCGAAGATAAAATAGAATTTGTTAAAGACAGGCCTGGTCACGATAGACGTTATGCAATAGATGCCTCGAAAATCCAAAAGGAGCTTTCTTGGAATGCAAAGTTTAATTTAGAAGATGCACTCAAGGTAACAATCGATTGGTACCGCCAAAATGAAGTCTGGTGGAAAAAATTAAAGAACACTAGTTACAAAGAATACTATGAAAAACAATACAAAACCAATGAATAATTACATTAATTTGAATAGCAGGGACAGTTTAATAGAAGGTGTAGTCCTTAGAAAATTAACCGTACATAAGGATGAGTCTGGGCTATTGTTTGAAACGCTCAGAGTGGACTGGGAAGACGTTTACGACAGCAAAGATAAACCCTTTGCCATGCAATATATGTCTGTTACCCCTTCTGGACAAATAAGGGACGAAGACAAATGGCACGTGCATAAACACCAAAAAGATAGGTTTATTTGTGCCTCTGGAAGGATAGTAACCGCTCTGTATGACGCTCGAGAAAATTCCGCAACTTACAAAAAAATAAATTTATTTACACAGGGCCCCGGCAAAGAGGAAGAGATGTTTCTTATTGTGATTCCCGAAAATGTTTATCACGGGTTTATGGTAATTTCCAAAGAGCCCGGATATCTTCTGAACTTCCCAACGCAAATTTATACAGGTGAAGATGAAGGCAGGGAGGCAAACAACCATTTTAAATGGCAAACAATAAAAAATGACTTCGGGATCTAAGCTCGCTGTGCTAGGAGCATCCTCAATGGTGGGATCAAGGTTTGTGGAACTGTCAGAAAATGATTTTTCTATTATACAAGCAGATTTAAATGGCCCAATTAGTGTAGACATTACTGATAAAAGCGCAATCAAAAACTTATTTGATAAACAGGCTTTCCAGCACATTGGGATCCTAAGCTTAGAATTCCACGTGGACAAGTTGTCGCG